>Ga0206933_1124_pt1 | contig 14670 bp, 16 predicted proteins | sample Alteio_BWOrgHeat_15_FD_152937 | JGI IMG/M metagenome (GOLD analysis project Ga0206933, IMG submission 152937) | Enriched cells from forest soil in Barre Woods Harvard Forest LTER site, Petersham, Massachusetts, United States -... | ecosystem: Environmental > Terrestrial > Soil > Temperate forest >... | reverse complement strand
GGCTCGTGCCGAGAACCAGCAATGTTCTGGATGCCGCATGGGCATTCGTCTCCAGATATGGAACCAGCTGCGCGACGGGCAGGTGATACCCTGCGAGTCCTGCAGCAGAATTCTTTACTTCGATCCTGCGATGGATGCTGCTCCGGCCAAGACTGCGCAGAGTGTAACCGCGGATCTCGGCGGGAGCAGCATCAGGCGCAGGGCAGGAGTCTGACCTTGCTTCGTATCTGTGTCGATATGGATGAGGTGATGGCCGATACGCTCAGCGAACATCTGCGCCGCTACAACGAAGCCTTTTCGGAACAGATCGCCCTCGCAGACCTGTCAGGCAAAGGGCTGTGGGATGTCGTCAGCAACGATCGTCTTGATGATCTCCGCGCCATCATTGACGCTGAAGACTTCTTTGAGGACCTCGGCGTCATGCCGGATGCCGAAGACGTGCTCCGCGATCTTTCCAGGCGGTTTGAGGTTTTCATTGCGACGCAGGCGATGTCGGTGCCGAACTCTTTTGGTCCGAAGTATCGCTGGCTGCAACGGCATTTTCCCTTTTTACCGCCTACACACTATGTATTTTGCGGTGACAAGAGCATTTTGCGTGCCGACTACCTGATCGACGACATGCCGCGCAATCTCACCCGTTTTCAAGGCACAGGATTGCTCTATTCCGCCCCGCACAACCTGATGGCAGAGGGGTTTGACCGCGTCGCAAACTGGCAGGAAGTAGCTGAATACTTCAAAGAAGTAGGCTTACAGCCGCTCGTTTAACCCTGGCTGGTGGCAACATTGCCGTTGCCTGAGGGTGTCGCTGGACGTACCGTGGAACCAGCCGAAGGCGTCGTAGATGGGGTTCGAGCAGGGATGGCCGGCCCGAGAGGCCGCAACTGCATCGTGGGCTGCGCTATCGGCGGTTGATGCATGGTGACGATCAGCGCTACTGCAGGCGTCTTACTTGCGCATAGGTATGCATGTGAAGTGCTGGCATCGAAGTACACAGCATCTCCGGTCGCCATATGGCAGACCTGGTCCCCATGCCGGATCTCCAACTCGCCCTCAAGCAGGTAGAGGAACTCGTAGCCTGCATGAAGATGCGGCCGCACATCCTGCCCTTTTTTCAAGGGGAGGAATTCGGCAAAATAGGGGTCCATCAGCCGGTCCGGGACCATGTAGCCCAAGCTCTCGAAGAAATACGTAGGGTCGTCAACGCCCGTCTGCGGCAGCCTTACCCGCTCCTTCCGGCGATGAACGCGAAACAATGCCTGCGGCTCTGCCTCAAAGAAGTAAGGCAGATCTTTGGAGAAGACCATTGCAATGCGTGCCAGGTTCCTGAGTGTCGGCACCACGCGGCCAGTCTCAAGTTGCGAAAGAAAGCTGGCGGAAAGTCCGGTGTGCCTGCCGAGTTCAACCAAGCCCATCGATTTCTTTAGCCGCAGCCGCTTAATGCGTTCGCCGATATGCTTTTCAGCAATGAACTGCTCGGCAGTTTCGGCGTCGATCTGGGAGGCGCCACCCATGTTTTCATTGCGGATCAGTACGGAATCGCTCATAGCGTACTCTTGCCTCTCCCTTACAGTGGATGCGAATTCGGCTCAATTTGTTGCCTCGATCAAAATTTATTGCGGTCCTGCAAAATCAATCTTATTGTCTGGCAACGAACGAGCGAGGTACAGATGCAAAATGGCACTGATATAGACGCGCGAGATTCAACTAGGGTATTGATGAGCGGAGCATCAGGCATGCTTGGCTCGGCCATCGCCCAAGCGCTCCTGCGGCGAGGAACCGGCGTTCTGCGCCTGGTAAGGCGCGATCCGCAAACTCCCCACGAGTTTCGCTGGAATCCGGTCCCTCACAACGGGAGTACGCATGCCAGCGCCGCCCAGATTTCCGGGATGAGTGCTGACGACATCCAACGGCTGGAAGGAATCGACGCGATCATCCATCTCTCTGGAGCCAACGTGGCTGCACGCCGCTGGACAACGGCCTACAAGCAGGAGATGACAGCCAGCCGCGTGATAACCACCCGCGCACTGGCCGAGATGCTTGCCCAAATGAGGTATCCGCCCGAGACGCTGATTACAGCCTCAGCAGTTGGGTTTTACGGAGATCGCGGCGATGAGATTCTCGACGAAAGTTCTGTAGCCGGGCGCGGTTTTTTCGCTGACCTTTGTTCAGCCTGGGAAGCAGCGGCTCAGCCCGCCGTCGAGATCGGTGTTCGCGTTATTCATCTGCGCTTCGGCATGGTGATCGGGCACGGTGGGGCAATGGCGAAACTCGCTCCCCTTTTCCGCATGGGCATCGCGGGCAGACTCGGCAGTGGTCGACAGTGGATAAGTTGGGTGAGCGAGGCTGATGCTGTGGGGATTGTGCTCTTTCTTCTCGATCAGCTGTCATCTTCCCGGTTGCAAACCGGCATTCTCTCGGGCCCCGTCAACGCCGTCGCACCTGAACCGGTTACCAATGCCAAATTCACAAGTGAGCTGGCGCATGCCGTGAACCGCCCCGCCGTATTGCCGGCGCCGGCATTTGCCCTGCGGCTGGCCTTTGGCGAAATGGCGGACGAGGCGCTGCTGGCCAGTATCCGTGCCGTGCCCCGACGTCTGATTCAGGCCGAATACGCCTATCGCTGCCCAACCCTGTCAGAGGCTTTCGCCGCGGTACTCTGACGACTTCCTGACCGGAGAATAGGCTACGCCGCACGTGTTCTATACACTGGAAAGCGATGAAATCTGTGGCCTTGCGGCTGGCGATGATAGGAATGTGTGGTCTGGTTTGCAGCGTGGTCTGGATCCTGGTTCTGACCGGCTGCGGAACGCCCGGCGCACCCCAGCCTCCATCTCTCAAGCTGCCAGCGCAGGTCACAGATCTGACGGCGATACGCGCCGGCAACAGCGTCACATTGAGCTGGGTCAGCCCTAGAAAAACTGCGGACCGTCTCCTGATTAAAGGCTCGATCCAAGCCCAGATTTGTCGTCGCCAGGGCGCTGGAAGCTGCGAAGTTGCGGGCACAGTCGCTGCTACCCCAGGCAAGGAGAGCGAATTCCAGGAGGCGATCCCTGCTGACCTGACCAACGGCGCGCCGCGCCTTCTGACTTATTTCGTAGAGCTCAGGAACTCCAAAGGGAAGTCCGCCGGGCTTTCTAATCCAGCCGAAATCCTCGCAGGAACTGCTCCCGGAGCAATCACTCATCTCTCCGTAGAAGTGCGGGCCGACGGCGTCGCGTTTCATTGGGAAGGCTCCGATACGACACCGGTGCGGCTGCATCGGCGTCTTCTCTCCAGTCCCATCGGAGCAAACTCGAAGACTGGCAAGTCCGGAAGCAGCCTTACCAACGCCCCGCCTGAGGCGACAGAGCGGGATCTTCTCGTGGAAACACAACACGCCGCAGCCATGAACGCAGCACTCGACACGACCGCCCGCTTCGGGGACACCTACGAATACACCGTGCAACGCGTAGAACGCCTTAGCACGAGCGAACCCGGAAAAACCCTCGAACTGGCAGGTGCGCCCTCGGCTCCTATCCGCGTCGAGATGATCGACCGCTTTCCACCCGCAATCCCGCAGGGGCTGGTGGCGGTGGCAGTTAGTGAAGAAAAGTCCATCGACCTCTCCTGGCAGCCCGACACCGACGCCGATCTTGCCGGCTACATCGTCTACCGTGCCGTCTCAGAGAGCACTCCGGTCTGGACGCGCATCTCCAGTGCCCAGCCCGTTCCAACCTCGGCATTCCGCGACGCCACAGCCGAACCGGGCCATGTCTATCGCTATAGGGTTACTGCAATCGACCAGACTGGACACGAAAGCAGGCCATCGGCTGAGACGCAGGAATCGATGCCCAATCCCTAAACGGAATCAGGAGCACAGATGAAGTATTGCCGATTTCAAAGCGACTCTGGTCCGCGGTTTGGCCAGATCGAAGAACGAGCAGGTGAGCTCTGGGTTGCCAGCCTGATCGCTTCTCCCTGGACGAAAGATGCTGAGACGAAAGATGTTGAGGTAGAGAAGAAGTTCGCACCCAGGCCATTGCGCGAACTCACTCTGTTGCCGCCCGTCTCTCCATCGAAGATCATCTGCGTAGGCCGCAACTATCGCGACCATGCCAAAGAACTTGGCAACGAAGTTCCCACCGAACCGCTGCTGTTCTTCAAGCCACCGTCCTCACTGCTCGCCCCCGGCGGCGTAATCCATATGCCGCGAGTCTCCGAGCGTGTCGACTTTGAGGGCGAACTGGCGGTCATCATCGGCAAACGTGCCCGCAAGCTTGGGCAGAATGACGACTGGCGCTCTTACATTCACGGCTACACGTTGGCCAACGATGTCACCGCGCGAGATCTGCAAAAGAAAGACGGTCAGTGGACCCGCGCCAAGGGCTTTGACACCTTTTGCCCTGTCGGTCCGCTTGTCGAAACCGACCTGGACCCCGAAACCGGCCTGACCATCGAAACCCGCGTGAACGGTGACCTGCGGCAACACGGCTCAACTGCTGATTTCATCTTCACGCTGCCCGTCCTGCTCGAATACATCACCGGCGCAATCACGCTCGAGCCAGGCGACCTGTTGCTGACCGGCACACCCGCGGGAGTAGGGCCACTCGCAGCCGGCGACGTAGTCGAGGTCAGCCTTCCCGGTTTGGGACGACTATTGAATCCTGTACAGCGTGATGAAGACTGACGCACCAGAAATGGAGCAACAAACAGGGAACTGTCACCTCAATTCACGGAATCGCATCTAAATAGAGTTAGACTTTGAGGCGTGGGCTTGCATTGTCAGGGGCGTGTCGCACCTGAGTGAGTTGCTGGGCCAAGGAATTTCACCCTGAATTTCATCCCCTGGAGGGTCGTGTGTCCAAGAATCTGCTCGAACAATTACGCGAAATGACCGTCGTCGTGGCCGACACTGGCGACATGGAGGCGATGAAGAAGTTTCGTCCCCAGGATGCAACCACCAACCCGTCGCTCATCGCCGCTGCCTCACAGCTTCCCCAGTATCAGTCTCTTGTAGATGGAGTGCTGCTGGACGCGCGGAAAGAACTCGGTGACACCGCCGACGAAAAGCAGGTTGCCAATCTTGCCTTCAAACACCTCGCTGTCGCCTTCGGCAAGGAGATCCTGAAGATCGTTCCAGGCCGCGTCTCCACTGAAGTAGACGCCCGCCTTTCTTACGACACCGAAAAGTCGATCCAACAGGCGCGCGAAATCATTGCCCAATATGACAAGGCTGGCATCGGTCGCGATCATGTTCTGGTCAAGCTTGCCTCCACATGGGAAGGCATTCGTGCCGCCGAGATCCTTGAGAAAGAAGGCATTCACTGCAACATGACGCTGCTCTTTGGTCTGCATCAGGCCATTGCCAGCGCTGAAGCAGGCGCCACGCTTATTTCACCGTTCGTCGGCCGCATTCTCGACTGGTACAAGAAAGACACCGGCCAGGACTATCAGGGCGTCGACGATCCCGGCGTCAAGTCCGTCACCACCATCTACAACTACTTCAAGAAGTTCGGCTACAAGACCGTCGTCATGGGCGCCAGTTTCCGCAACATCGGCGAGATCGAGGAGTTGGCTGGCTGCGATTTGCTGACTATCTCCCCGCAGTTGCTCGGTGAGCTTTCGTCTAAGGAAGCCGACCTGCCGCGCAAGCTCGATCCTGCAAAAGCCAAGACCATGAATATCGAGAAGTTGACCATCGATCACGAAACCTTTGTGAAGATGCATGCCGCTGACCGCATGGCCACCGACAAGCTGAAGGAAGGGATCGACGGGTTCTCCGCAGCTCTCGAGAAGCTGGAAGTACTGCTAGCCAAGCGCATTACGGAACTGGAAGCTGTAGCCGCCAAATAATTCTGGCCCATCCGACAACAAAAGGCAGTCCAACGCGGCTGCCTTTTCTTTGCTCCATTCGCATAATGCATAACCGGCAGTCTCAAGTTAGTACCGGCCAACAACCCCTTTTGTGCTATTGCTCCACCGAGTAATTCCGATAATGTCTGTGTTAAAGCAAGGTGAATCTGCCGCGTCGGAGGCTGGATTCCCAAATCCGGCACCGCGCCGCACGATTCACGATTCTGAATCTGCCTACACTATGGCAGTATCCAGGAGGCGCGTATGCAGACGGAAATGCATCCTCTCGAGCCGTTCTTCCAGCAAATGGTGCGCAATAACTACGCGGGTAAGCTAGGCATGCACGATACGGCAATTACGCAGTATGTTGCGCGCCTGCTCTGCGAGTTCAGCGAGGCCGATAAGCTATACAAGGTGCGTGATGAAGAGGGTCGGCCGATTCGTGCCCTCGATGAAATGCTGCAGGCAGCCGACCCTGTTCACGGCTCTGCTCCTTCGTTCGACGCCGAGCGCGCTGTGCGCAAGCACATCGGCGACTACGCTCTCTTTCTCTCCGGGATGTACCCTGAGTCGCTCGATGCTGCGCCTCCGCGGCGACTGCGCTATGGCCATCAGAGTTACGAAGAGCTGGTCAAAGTAGGCAAAGAAAGCTACTACATCGTCAGCCAGTTTAACCTTGAAGAGTATGCCGATGAAGCGCCGATGTTCCGGCGCCTCTCCGGCTGGTTTGACCGCTGCATCTACGGTCTACGCCTGGTGCGCGACGATCTGGCACAAAGCAAGCCTGGTTTCCTTCCTGAGCGAGTGAACTAACACTGCTCACTTAGACCATACTGCGAGTACGTTTCCCGCTCCGTCTGAAAAATGAAAGCGGCGGCCGCCGGGAAACTCGAAGGTGGGTAAGGTAATGGCTCCGCCGGCCTTGACGATCGCTTGCTCCGTTGCAGCGAGATCGCTCGCGTACAGCACGACCAGCGGACTACCTGGTTGTACTACGCCGACGCGAAAACCGCCGTCTATTCCGGCGCTAGCGCTACTGAAGCTGACGTACTCAGGTCCCCAATCCTCAAAACTCCATCCAAAGGCCGCAGAGTAAAACTGCTTGGTTTTCGCGATGTCGTTGGAAACAAATTCAACGTAATTGATTCTGTGATTGCTGGAAGCGTTACTCATGGCATCTCTCCCTGCCCGCAAAGTGCGGGCTTCGCTCATGCTGAAGTCGTGAAAAAGGGGCTGCGCACTTGGCTCGCGAGTACCCAGGCTGACCGGCGCCGCACACCTTTCCCGATGTGCTCTTGAGGCGCCTCCATCCACGTTCTCTCAGAGCGGGAGAGCGTAAGTAGAGTCCGCTGATTGGGTCCTTGCGCGGACTCGCGAGGTACGAGAAAACTCTACGCGAAATGAAAACTCCGGACAAGGGTGATGCAATGATGCTGGTAGATTGAGCTATGGAAGCCGAAAAGCATCGCCCGCGGTGGAAGACCCTGCTGGCCTTTGGAATCATCTACTTCGTCTGGGGCTCGACGTTCCTTGCCATTCGCGTCGGCGTCCATGAAGTGCCCTCCTTCCTCTTTGCAGCAATGCGGTTTGTCGCAGCAGGAGTTCTTCTCCTCGGATGGACAATCGCACAGGGAGAGCGTGCCCCTACCCTGCGGCAGTGGCCCTCCGTCATCTTGCTTGCTTTCTTGATTTTCTTCCTGGATTACGGACTGCTCTTCTGGGCTGAGCAGCGTGTGCCATCCGGCATCGCCGCTGTCATGATGGCAACCATCCCGGCCTTCATGGCGCTCTCCGAAATCGTCCTGCTGCGCACGCAGCGTCTTACCCTACGCCTCGCCGTGGCGCTGCTGATCGGCTTCGCCGGCGTGGCTGTGCTGACTATCCCCTCATTGAGTCTGGGCGAAAAGGCAGTTGATTTCCGCGACGCTATCGCCCTTACCATTGCTTCCATAAGCTGGTCGGTCGCTTCCGCACTTACGCGCAAACTGCCGCTTCCGGAGTCCAAGGCTGTAAGCTCAGGCGCTCAGATGCTTGCCGGCGGACTCCTGCTGACTGTTGCCTCAGTCACCTTGGGAGAATTTCACAACTTCCATCCATCAGCCGTATCGCGCGGCGCATGGTTCGCGCTCGTTTACCTCATCGTCTTCGGCTCCATCATTGGATTCACCGCATACCTGTGGCTTCTACATCACGAGTCACCGACAAAGGTCGGCACGTACGCCTATGTCAATCCGGTTGTCGCTGTACTGGTCGGCTATTGCCTCGGCGGCGAAGCGCTCGGCTTCCGCACAATCGCCGGCACTCTGCTCATTGTTGTAAGCGTGGTCGTGATCACAACCACGTCAGCAAAGAAGGCTCCGGAAACGCCTGCTGATCATATGGCGCTGGTCTCTCAGGAACTCAATGCGCTGGACGATAGATCAGCCCAATAACGATTCCAACGATAACCCATTCGATGAAGTACGCTATCGCCTGCTGAATCGTGAGAGCCAGTCCAATATTGAGATTCACATAGTTGTGAACCACAAAGGAACCGATCGCAAAGATCCCGATCAGCACTCCGAAGGTCGCACCTTCTACAATTCCGGAGTCGCCCTTGTACAGCATCGCGTATATGACGGCCAGCGCCATGATAGCCACAAGCATGGCTAACATGCCATAAGGCATCACACTCTTGATTCCATCCTGCGAACGGTAGACGGCGGGATATTTCATAAACTCATTTCGCAGCGGAGGCACCATCGTGAATAGGATGAAGCCCGCAATGAAGTACGCGATAAAGGCACCAAGACCCGCCAGTGCAACACGCGTGAGATTCATTTGCATTCCTTTCCAGACTGGAATCGAAAACGGGATGCTTTATTGTAAAGACGCAATATAACTACGGATGCCGCTTGCAAGTATCTGCACCCCGATGCAGAACGAGATGAAAGACGACAGCCGCATCAGGACTGTAGTCCCCGACTTGCCCAGCATATTCGCCGCCGCCCGCGACCAGCGGTAGCAGATGTACACGGTAACGCAGGTGGCCACCGTGCCCAGCAAAGAAGCCGCCAGAATATCCGGCGAGATGAACGATTTTGCGTGCAACTCGGAAGGCAGATGCGCGCCCAGCGCAACGGCAACGGAGATCGATCCGGGTCCGACAGTGAGTGGCAGAGTGTACGGATAGAACGCCTTGTTCAGGACCTCTTCCGGATTCGGAGTAGCAGCGCTCTGCTTAGGCGCATCCTTGGTGAGCAAAGCCCATCCATTGGCGGCGACGATGATGCCACCGCCGATCTGCACCGAATAAAGCGCAATGCCAAAGAAGGAGAGAATCTTACCGCCGCATAACATCGATAAGAAGAGCAGGAAGAAGCTGTACATTGTGATCCGATTGACCAGCTTCCGCTGTAGATCAGGATCGATCGTCTGCACCATCGTCAGAAAAACCGCCGCGCTGCCAATGGGATTTACGATGGGAAACAACGCCGCTATCACCAGGATTGAGGCCTCAAGAACGAGCGCAAAGTGGTGATAGATTGTGGCGAAGTCCACGTCTTCTCCTCGTAGCTTCCGCCGATCAGCGGCAGCTACGAGTGCAGTCTACATGAGCGTCGTGCCGCGGCGGCGCGGCTATTCAGTCTAAGACGCAGCTGCAAACGTTGGCTGTACGGCAGGCTGCGGCGTAGCCTTGCGCGGACCGCGCTTGCGGGCGCTCATCACGCGGATGCGCTCGATAATCTCCATTGGGCTGCAGCAGCCCTTGGCCAGGAAGGCATCGGCGCGATGAGCGCGCTCTCCGGCACGCACCGTGTCACTGGTGAGGATCATCGGCACCTCGGGCAAGATCTCCTTCAGTTGCCCGATCAGTGCGTTTCCATCCATCTGGGGCAATCCCAGGTCCGTCAAAACCAGATCAATATGCGTCGAGGAAAAGAGCGTGATGGCCTCCTGGCCATTGAGTGCCGTAAAGACGCGATACCCGCGTGTCTCCAGCAGAAACTTGCGTACAGAGAGAGTTTGTTCGTTGTCGTCAACGCATAGGATGGTCTTTTTCGGTCGCATGATTACGGGGAGGACTCCTTAATAAATTTGCATTGCAGGCTAAAATAAGCTGCGTGGTTCAGGTCGATCCGCTGCGTAAAAAAGGAATCACTCAGATTCAGGAAATGGTGGGATAGCTGCGTGTCCGCGAGACAGGAAAATCCTGTCTGCGGGAAGACACAGTGTCGCCCTTCCTGAACCGCGTGGGAACCCGGCTAAGGCTGCGGTGGGCGCTTGCGCAGAGCCTGTCTGTGAAGGCTTCTACGTCTGCTGCCCGGCTTCAATTTGTTGTGAAACGCTAAGGCAAGATCAGGCTGCGTTACTAGCTTGATTCCTGCAACGCTTTCCGAGACTAAGTGCGCCGGGCGAAACGTGCAATGGAGAATAATGGGCGAAACTGGATGCTTTTTGTTTCTGTAAATTGGGGATATCGCGTTACGTCCTACGCTGGCAATATGTTGCCAATGTGAATGCCTGTTGAAAGCATGTGCATCACGGCAGGAAAAGGCACCCTTTTGCCACAAGAATAGTGCTTCCCCCAACGCGCACATTGGTTACCTCGCCTTTGCCGCCATCAGAACCAGCCGCACTTGCCCCTTCGCGCAACTCCGCCCGCAGAAAAAGATCGCTTGGCCGCTGAATCTCGACACCCTGCCGCACATGCACAAGCTCGCCAGAAGCCACAGCGCCATGTCGCACCAGATGGCTGATAGCGCATCCCGCAGCCGAACCTGTAGCTGGATCCTCGCCACCATTGAACTGCATTCGTGCGCGCCATTGCTGTGCGGAAGCGCCATGCTCAGTTGCCGGACCGAGCACATAGAACCATCGCGCGCCCTGCACGCTCAGAAACTCTGCTGCCTCTTCCTGCCGCAGACGCAGTCGCGCCAGCGCCTCCGCAGAACGTAGCAGCACAATCGCAAAAGCAGTGCCTGTCGAAACAATCTGAATCGGCCGCGCAGGATCGAAGTCTTCCACGGCAAGCCCCGTCACCGCCGCAACCGCTGCAGCGTCGAGCGTCGGGCCAAACTCAGGATCGCGCTGCGTCATCTCTCCGCGTACTGGCCACTCTGGTCGCCCTGCAGCCTGAGACTCAAATCGCACCGGTACTGCGCCTACGTTGAGCGCGAGCGTCACCGTCTCATCCTGTACGCACTCCGGCGCAATTGCTCTAAGCAGGCTCGCAGTGCCCAGCGTCGGATGCCCCGCAAACGGCAACTCCTCCTGCGTGGTGAAGATGCGCACGCGCACGCCTTCCCGCCGCTCTACGTCAGCCGCGCGTCGCTCGATAAATGTCGTCTCGGAGAGGTTCATCTCGCGAGCGATCGACTGCATCATCTCGGTCGTCAAAGTGCCGGGATTGAGAACAACAGCAAGGGGATTTCCCGCCAGCCGCGTCTCGCTGAAAACATCCAGTACGAAGTAATCGAGAGCGCTTTCTTCACTCATTACGCTTGACACCTCCAGGCAATGTCTCTAGTCTACGAATAACCGCAGGACAGCGACGCTGGCTTGCGTATTTCAAGCGAGACTTGATGCAAATGATGAAACTCTCAACATCCCGGTGCTGTTTCTGCTGCTGTTGCTGCAGCCGCGCATGCGGGTTCTGAGAGACAGATTCAAAGTACACGAGTCGAAGCTCAAGCAACCCGCCCACTCCCTGAGTGTGGTGGGATTTTTGTTTGTGCTACTGTATCTAGCTTGATGTAAGAATGCCGTGCGTGATTTCCCTACGACGGCAGCAGAATGAGCACCGGTGGCGAAGTGGCTAACGCGCTGGTCTGCAAAACCAGTATTCGCGGGTTCAATTCCCGCCCGGTGCTCCAATTATTCGACAATCAATTATTTTCGTAGCGCGAGAGCTGGCCGAACCAGTCCTCGTCTTATGGGACGCCCACTCGGCGATGCAGAAGGGAGCTCGGGATTCTGCGCGTTTCGGTCTTTGATCTGGTCATGCAGGATTACATTGAGCAGCGATTTGTGGACGCGGATGATGCGTCCCTTGTACTCGATAAATCCAAGTTTGCGAAAGCGATTCATGAAGAAGCTGACCCGCGACCGGGTAGTGCCAATCATCTCCGCCAGGGTTTCCTGTGTGATGGCGGGGATTAGGGTCTCCGGCTCGCCAGGTTTCCCGAACTCGGCCATCAGCAGCAGAATTCGCGCCAGCCGCTTTTCGCTGGAATTGAAGAGCTGATCGACCAGATCGGCCTGTGTTCTCATGCTTCGGTGCAGTAGAAACTTCAGGAACATATCGGAGAATGCGTGCTCTTCATGCAGGACGCGTATCATCTCGGTCCGTTCGATTTTGAGAGCAATACATGTCGTAATAGCGGTGGCAGTAGCCATTCTCAGGCCCACCGCGCCTGCAATCGCCTCCTCGCCGACAAACTCGCCAGCGGAGAGAAGGGTGATCGTCGCCTCTTTTCCATTCTTTGAAACCACTGTCAGTTTGGCTCGGCCAGTCTGCAGATAGAAAACGCAATCCGCTTGGGCTCCCCTGGACAAAAAAGGCATGTTTGGGCCTGACGCGAACGAGTCGTCTGCCCAGCCCTGTACTCGCTAGAAACGTGGCAGGATCGAATCGGGTATCCCTGACTTCAGCCATCTGAGCCGCAACTTTCTTTATTAGACCGCCCGCAATACAGTCCTCAGCTATGTACTTCTCGCGCGATTGTTAACCGGGTTTAGAAGTCTCCTCGAAAGCCGCTTCCGTGCAGGATTGGGCGCACAATCCTAAGTCCACCGAACCAGTGTGGGCATACGTATAACAATAATTCCTACGTTCCATCTTATAAATCTGTCTCTTTTTGCTCATCTAATTTTCCAAGTGCCTCATCCGATTCTGAAATCACCGTCCGCCTACCCTACCCCTAAGGAAAGGTGAACCGCCTTTGGCTTTCGCCTCATCTACTGCTGACAGGAGGTCCTACATGGCGCAGGACAAGAAGGTCGCTCTTATCACCGGAGCGAATCGCGGAATTGGTCTAGAGACAGCAAAGCAACTCGGGGAGCAGGGAATTACTGTATTGGTGGGCGCGCGCAACCTGAGCGTAGCCGAAGGCACAGCAGCCTCGCTCAAATCATCAGGTATCGATGCCTACGGCGTACAGCTCGACGTGACCAACGAGGCAGATCGCAAAGCGGCGGCCGCCTTCATCGCGGAGAAATTCGGCAAGCTTGACATCCTCATCAACAACGCGGGGGTCAGTTCTCCCGAGGGTTTTACCAGCGTCATCAGCCAGGTCAGAGACGAAGAGTTGCAGCGCGTCTTCTCCACTAATCTTTTTGCCGTCGTCGCTCTTACTCGCGAGCTGCTTCCGCTCCTCCGCAAGAGCCCGGCAGGACGCATCGTCAACTTGTCGAGCATCCTCGGCTCCAATACCCTTCATGCTGATCCCAAGAGTCCTATCGCCGACTTCAAGTCGTTTGCCTACGATGCCTCAAAGACAGCGCTCAATGCGTACACGATTCACCTCGCGTGGGAACTGAAAGATACGCCTATCAAGGTCAACGCAGCACACCCCGGCTGGGTCAAGACAGAGATGGGCACTGATGCTGCTCCTATGGAAATCCCCGACGGAGCCAAGACTAGCGTTGCGCTTGCCACGATCGGCGCTGATGGGCCCAGCGGCCGCTTCATTCATTTAGGCAGCGAACTCCCCTGGTAGCACGGCAGCGCTGCCATCACAGAGCAATCATCGGGCGCGGCTGCCGAGTTCGCGCCCGATCAAGAAACAGCCGCATCCTCAACGCCTCGGTACGCTGCACAACCACCAGCCGTCGATGCCGCAATCGGTGACCTTCATCCGTGAGTCTTGCCAGCATCTGCTCGTCCAAAGCTGCATCCCGTTCCAGTCGCGCAATGCGCGTTTCCAGGGTCTCGCGAAACCGCAAACTGATCTCAAAACTTTCGCCGGCTGCTGAGGAAGCATTCACACGGACTCCTAAAATGGCCGGACACTTGCTTCTCTCCATGTGCAGGAAAGTTAAAGCTTCTTCGACCTGAGCCGATAATAAGAATGAAGGATCCTCTGCACCAGATTACGGCTCTTAGTTCGCCGTCAGAACTTTAGGGTACGAAGCCAAAACCTGTTTCAAAATCAGACACAGGCGATTGTATTTAAGGTCTGACTTTACTCCGGCGCCACGGCGTAGTAGCCCTTGCGTACCTGCACCTTGAGCTCCTCGCCCTTGTCTGCCTTGCAATCAACGGCAATCTTGCGATAAGTGCCATCGGCCTTGGCATTCGTAGGTGTATACGAGGCAACGTACTGGGTACGCAGCTCGTCCTCGATCTGCTGAAACGCCGCCTCCAGCTTCTTGCCGTTGTTCCCCACATCAATCATCCGGCCGCCGGTCTCATCCGCCATCTTTTTCAGCACAAAGTTGCCTGAATAGCCGCCAAAAGTGTTGAAATACGCGGCGCGATCAGCCAGCAGAATCCCGTAGATCATGACGTTGGCCTTCTGCGCCGCCTCAATTGCCCCCGCCAGCTTCACGCGGCTGCCCTGGTCTTCGCCGTCCGTAAGCAAAATGATCGCCTTGCGCCCCGTCTCCTTACTCAACTTCTCATTGGCGGCAAGATAAACAGCGTCATAGAGAAGGGTGCCTTTAGGATTCGATACCGGTACGGGACCCTGCCCGATCCCCGGAATGCCCCCCGCTCCATTTCCACCTGCCGTGTTGATCTCTGCCTTGTTCATCGCCTTCGCCAGCAGGCGAGCGCTGCTCGTATAGTCCTGCAACAGGTCGACGTCCACATCAAAGCTCACCAGAAATGCTTGGTCCTTGCTCTTCAGCACAGAG
>Ga0206933_1106_pt2 | contig 14688 bp, 13 predicted proteins | sample Alteio_BWOrgHeat_15_FD_152937 | JGI IMG/M metagenome (GOLD analysis project Ga0206933, IMG submission 152937) | Enriched cells from forest soil in Barre Woods Harvard Forest LTER site, Petersham, Massachusetts, United States -... | ecosystem: Environmental > Terrestrial > Soil > Temperate forest >... | reverse complement strand
AAGGATTGTCCGTTGGAAAGTGACAGGTGGAAGAATCTGCCGTTGGCCGCATTGAGAACGCGAAAGCGATATTTGCGCGGCTCGACTTCGAGATAAGGGAACAACTTGCCGTTGACTAAAATCGCGTCGCCGAAGAATTCGGGAACCCATGGGGCTTTTGGGTCGGGCGAGACGGGATAGTAAAGCTGGCTCTGCTCGTCGAACATGCGATCGTAGATGACGAGGGGGATTTCGTATCTGTCCTTGGGAAGATTCAGAGAGTCTTCGACGGAATCGCGAATCAGGAAGACGCCGAACAAGCCGGCGACCACATTGAGGCGGTTAATTCCGAGGGTGTGGTCGTGATACCAGAGCATGGCGGCGTCCTGATTATTGGGATAGTAGTAGATCGCGGATTTTCCCGGCACATACCAGTTCTCCGGATAGCCGTCGCTCTCGGGAGGAGCCTTCGCACCGTGCAGATGAACTATCGCGCGGACGTCGGGTTTGTCGGCCTCGGCGCCGTGAATGTTGTGGTCGATGGGCAGAAAGTGGGCTGTCGGAAGTTCATTGACCCATTCCACGAAGAGCCCTTGACCACTTCGTGTTTCAATCGTCGGCCCCGGAGAGATCGTATCGAAGCCCCAGAGGCGCGTGGGTTTCATGTCGCGATGCACTTGGCTTTCGATTTGCCGCATGGTGAAGCGATAGTAGGGAAGTCTGACGGCTGGGTCGGCGGGACTTGGGCGGGTCGCAGTAGTCATGACGAGGTTGGGTGTGGGGAGGCGATCGACAAAAGGAGTAAGCGAGTTGGGATTGAGCAGTGGCCTTACAGGAGGCATGTGCCGGTTGCGCATGGCTTGGGGAAGCATGAGAGCCGCGCTCAGCATTCCGCTCTGCTGCAGAAACGTTCTTCGGGTAATGCGCACTCGCGGTTTCTTTCTCACGGGAGCTGATTGGTCCTCGACAATCTATCAAAATAAGAACGGGCGTGCGAGAAACAAGTCTCGCACGCCCGTTTCTGTTCCAGCTGACCTGGAGTTGTGTCGGTCGTTTATCGAACCGGTTGACCGGATTCCGGATCGAGGATCAGGCGGCCATCGTCCCGCTTCTTGGTGAAGTCGAACATCTGGCTGATTGAGCTTGCGATTCCGTCGAACGATCCCTGGCCGATGCGTTGTCCGCTGAGCCAATTGTCTTCGATAAAGCGGATGATCGAAGTCTGATCAGTCACAGTGTGATCGACGAAGTTCGCTCGCGCCCACGGGGAGACGACCAGCAGAGGAAGACGCGGGCCATAGCCGCAGCGCCCGAGGGCGTGCGGATTGCCCGCATCGATGCCGGGAAGCGCGTTGGCGGCGGTACCGCAGGCATCCGGGCCGGTAAGCGCGTCCGCGGGACCAGTGGATTGGTTGGCGATCGGGCCCATTTGATGGTCGTACCAGCCATCGGAGTCGTCGTACATAATGATGACGGCGGTGCTGTCCCAATCTTTCTGCTGTTGCAGGAAGTTGATGACTTTGACGATGAAGTGCTGTTCGTCGATGGGATCAGAGTAGCCGGCATGGCCGTCCTGATAACCGGGCGCCTTCAGGAAGTTGACCGCCGGGAAGTTGCCGGCCTTGACTGCATCGAAGAAGTCGTCGGTATCGTACAGGTGATTGGCAGGACCGTCGTGTCCGATTTCCGAGATCGATTTCGGCCGCTTATGTGTCGGATTGCCTGTCGACGCGTAGTACTGAAAGAACGCATGGTGCGGGATATAGTCAGTCTCCTCGACACCCGTGATCTTCGAGGTTGTGCTGCGAGCGCAACCGGTGGTGCCGTTGGGATTCTTGATGTTCAAGTTGAAGCCGCCCATGAATCCGCCCCAGCTTATGCCGGCGGCCGTCAGCAGATCGCCGATGTTCTTCGAGCCCATCTGGACTTGATTCCGGGTGGACGTAGAGCAAACATCATTCAGCGGATCGGGGTCTCCGATCACGGTCAGGGAGTTGTCCCCGCCATCCACTTCGTCCCCGGTTCCGTTCAGCGTCTTGATGGCGCCGTTGGTCTGGCCAGACAACAGGTTGAGCACGCCTACTGTCGAGGGGCCGAAGTTGGTGCCGAAAGAATTGTCGCTCATGGCAAAGTTTTGAGCGTAATTCCAGAGCGCAGTGACGGTGTTACCGTCAAAGTAACCCATCGTCAAACCAGTTGTGTCGACGATGCCTCCGCCACCCGGCGGCGGTCCGGCGGTACCCACAGACATGGGGAACAAATCCATAAGGCCGGCGTCAAAGGCGACCTGTTCCGGGGTTGTAGTCATGGTCCTGGTCATTGGTGAATGCCTGGGAACGATCCAGCCGGAAGGGATTGGTCGCTCCCGCGCCGTTTGCCGGATTCAGATTGGGATTGTTATTCAAAAGCCCGGTGGAGAAACCGTTCACCGTGGGCGTTCCCGGTTTGGCGTGGAAATGCGGCTCTCCTTTAGGGTTGAGCGCTACCGGATAGGTTCCGAAATAATGGTCGAACGAGATATTCTCGTTGAAAATCACCACGATGTGCTTGATCGGCGTTTTCCAAGGCTGTTGCGGCGAAGCGGCAAATGCGGGGGCAACACTCGGTCCCAGGGCTGTGGTCAATGCTGTTACCAAAGCCAGCATTTTCCTGGGGGCGGCTGATTCTCTGATTCGGTCGAACATGCTCCTCCTCCGTCCTCCGGCAAACTCTCGCCGTTATCTTCATTAGGGTCGTTGCCGAGGAATAGCAAGGCTAGACGGTTTACGTTTCCAGTGCGTTACGCGAGTGTTAAAGGTTCGTGAATTCGGAGATCGGGAGCTTCCACAAGTCCCTGATTCTTAAACTGTCTGCGCTTGCGTTGAGATCGCCGCATAACGACCGATCCGTGAAACGTAGTTGGCAATCTCCAAATAACCCCCAAGCAAGGCAAAGCAGGGAAATCTCAGCCGTGACGCACCAAGTTCGACCTTGTTCTGTTTTTGTAACAGCAGCACGAACTAGCGTTGCGACCAATCCTGCTGTGTTACCAAGAGACTGTGGCCGGGCCCGTCGTTCGCCGCTCGGAGGTGAGGCCAACCGCCGACACAGGGAAGTGTGCCGGCAGGAATGCGAAAGGAGGCACGGCGTGGGCATCTCTGTCGCCAGTTCTGCTTCGAGGTCAATGTCTGTTATCCCGCGAACCACCGGGTTGATGAAAGACAGAATATTGATTGTCGAAGAAGAAAAAGAGACCTGCGGAATATTGCGGGATTATCTCGAGGACAAGGGGTACGAGATAGCGACGGCGGGAACCTGCGCGCTGGCAGAAGAGATCTGGCACAGCAGGCGACCCGATATCGCCCTCCTCGATTACAGTCTGCCAGATGGAAATGCTCTGGGACTTATACCACGGCTCAAGGCGATCGATGCGTCGATTCCGATCCTTGTTCTTACCGGGTACGGCTCAATCGATTTGGCAGTTGAAGCGGTCAAGCTGGGAGCGGAACTTTTCTTACCCAAGCCCGCCGACTTATCCACGCTCCTCACGCTGATCCAGCGCAGTCTGGAGAATCAACAAAATCGTCGCCAGCAGCTCGCCGAGAAGGCTGGGAACCGTGACGCAAACATGGATCCTTTCCTGGGTACGAGCGATGCCGTGAGGAGACTTGCCGACTTGGCCAGCAAGGCGGCCCTGAGCGATGCCCCCGTCCTGCTTCAGGGCGAGGAGGGTACCGGCAAGAGAACGATAGCACGCTGGTTGCACCGCAACGGTCCGCGAGCTTCCGGGCCTTATGTGCATGTGAATTGCGGGGAGTTCCCGGGCGACTTATTAGGGACGGCGTTATTTGGTGACGGAGGTTGGGCGGCCGATGAAGCATCTGAGAGCAAGGCAGGAGCGCTGGAGCTCGCGCACAAGGGAACGGTTCTTCTAGATGAGATCGAAAGTGTGGATATCCATATTCAGCCAAGACTGCTGAAAGTCGTGGACGAGAAAGTGTTTTGCGGGCACGGCGAAGTCAGCGACCGGAGGTTGGACATTCGATTGATCGCAGCCAGCGAGCAACTCATGGGTTCGCCGGTGCTCCGCAAACCGAGTCGAGACGACTTGCGCTATCGCATCAACTGGATCCAGCTTTCCGTTCCGCCTCTACGGGAACGCGTCGAAGACATTTCCGCTCTAAGCGCGCACATCCTGGGAGAGCTTACCGGCCGCATTGGCGCAAGCGGGTTGACACTTGGCGGTGCCGCACTGCGAGCCATGCAAAATTATTCGTGGCCAGGTAATGTTCGGGAGCTGAGAAACGTTTTGGAACGGGTTGTTCTGGTGACGGGGAGGGATTTTCTGGCAGACCAGGACTTTCATCTTGATGTGCAGATCGAGCAGTACCTTTCAGGCATCGGCCAGTTTAGAACTTTGGAGGAGATGGAGAGGGATTACATTCAGCAGGTGCTGCGGAGAGAACGAGGGCGGGTGCAGTTAGCCGCGAGAAAGCTCGGCATTCCACGCAGCTCTCTGTACCACAAATTGAAACAGTACAAAACGGATCAATCAGGACTGCAATCGGTTTCCTGAGGCACACAGGCAACAGCCCCGACTGTTGTCGTCAGGGAAAATGCTCCACCCAAATTTGAAAGAACAGCTTCGTACGCCAGGCGCATCGACCGAATAATCAGTCGGTCCGCGCTTCCGATCTTAGTTCCCGATCGAGCTGGCGACCGACGAGAAAACATTGTTTGAACTGCCGCCGATCAGGCGCACCGTTCCGACGACCAGAACCAGAATCACAGCCAGCATCACTGCGTACTCGGCGATATCCTGGCCTTGCTCGTCAGCCCAGAGCCTTTTCATCAACTCAGTCATAGCCCCTCCATGTTGGTGTTGTAGCTCGCGACTATCATGCCGGGAGAGGCCGTGCTTGTCAATTCAAAGTTGTATGCCTGCTGCGAAATTTCGGTTTCCCGAACAGCGTTTGTCGCACAAGCCATTTAGAATAAGCGGCGATGCGTTTCGTGCTCGAGTTCGACAATGTCACGAAAGAGTATCGCAGCTTCGCCAGCAAGCGCCGGCTTCGCGCTCTCGACGGCTTCAGTCTTGCCGTGGAGCCGGGAGAAATTTTCGGTTTTCTCGGTCCGAATGGCGCCGGCAAAAGTACATCGATTCATCTGGCCATGGGCTTTATGCGGCCGACCAGCGGCAGTGGGCGCATGCTCGGACAACCTTTTGGTCATCCGGGGACACGCCGCCGGGTGGGCTTTCTCGCCGAAAACGTCGCTCTCTACCACCGCCGTGCGGAGCGCCTGATTCGCTTTTACGGTGCGCTCAATGGAATGGGTGGGACTTTTCTTGAAAGCCGGGCGCGTCAGGTTCTGGAAATCGTGGGGCTGCAGGATCACGCGAATCGCAACGCGGGCAAGTTCTCCCGCGGCATGTTGCAGCGCGTGGGATTGGCCCAGGCGATCGTCAACGATCCCGATTTGCTTATTCTGGACGAACCCACCTCTGCCCTCGATCCACTGTCGCGAGTTATGGTTCGTGAATTACTGCTGGGCGCGCGCAACGCCGGCAAAACCGTTTTCTTGAGTTCTCATTTGCTCTCTGAAGTGGAGTTGGTATGCGATCGCGTAGCGGTATTGCATCGGGGCAAACTGGCTCGCATGGGGAGAACTGCCGACCTTCTCCGAGCCGGTGAGCGCAGCGAAATAGTGGCTCGCGCAATCGCAGTCACCCAATTCGAGGGTTCAGTGACTAAGGACGGAATTGTGAAATTCTCCGTCCCCGCGCAGACCCAACGTGCGGCATTAGAGAAGATCTGGAATCTGGGCGGCGAGGTGGTAAGCGTGAATCCGCTGCGGCGTTCGCTGGAAGAGATCTTCCTGGAAGTGACGGCCGAGCCACAATCTGCGGAGGCGAAAGGTATTTCGTGAAACCAGTTCTGTTGATCGCAATCAATTTCGCGCGTGAACAGCGGTGGCCCATGCTTACTCTGCTGCTCTGGGTCCTGCTGCTGGCGTTTCTTGGGTTGATTTCCGATATTCACCATCAACGGGAAGACCTGCTCTTCGTTTTTAAACTGGATGCGGTCTACGTCTCGGCGTTCAGCATATTCTTCGGCGGCTCTGCCATCTATAACGAGCGCAGGTCGCGCCGGATTCTTGCCGTGCTTTCGAAAGCCGTAGGACGGCAGCAATATCTTTCCGGACTGGTGCTCGGCGTAACTCTGGCTTGCGTAGTCTATTGTTTCGCGCTCGGCATGACTGGAAGCTGGACTTTGGGAGAGGCTGGATTTCCCATCTCGCGCGTCTGGTTCCTCATGATTTGCCTGGTGGCCGCCTGCGCGCTGGCGGGCACGGTCGCGCTGATGTTTTCTACATTCCTGAATCCTTTTTTTGCCGCCGGCGCTACGGCGATGGTCTTGGGCGTTCCCGCTCTTGCCGCGCAGTTCCTGGGACCGCGATGGGGATATGTGATACCGGTGTGGGAACTCGGATCTACGGTGGTGAATTCTTCTTTCGACTCTCCGGGAACGGCATCGTGGTTTCCGGTCGTATTGGCGGCAGGGGAAACGCTGGCGTTCTGGCTGCTCTCGGCTCGCATTTTCTCGTACGTGGATATCGCGGTCGCGGTGGAATGATTCGCGGATGCTGCTAGCGGGCCCAGTCGGCTGCGGTGCGGGCTGCGTAGTCGAGAATTCGTCCGGGGAGGACGCCGAGATAAATCGTGGTGCCCAGACTGATAGCCAGTGCTGCCGCGAGTCCCAAGGGAATGGGCGATAAAGGAACTTCCTCACGCGCCTCGCGCATATACATCACAACGATCAGCCGTAAGTAATAGTAGGAAGCGACCGCGCTGTTGAGCACGCCAATAATCACCAGCCCGACCAGATTCGCCTGGAGAGCCGCGCTGAAGACGTAGAACTTGGCAAAGAACCCGCCCGTGATTGGAATCCCGATCAAGGATAAAAGGAAAATCGTAAGGATGGCAGCCAGCAATGGGCTCCGGCGTCCCAGCCCTTCGTAATCTTCGAGCGTAACGTAGCGTTCGCCCTCGCCGCCGATGTGGCTGATCACGGCGAAGGCTCCGACGTTCATCGCAGCATATGAGGCCGCATAAAACATCGCCGCCGGGATGCCGTTGTTCGGCAGAGCAGCATACGCGACTAGCAAGTATCCCGCGTGCGCGATGGACGAGTACGCGAGCAACCGCTTTACGTTGTCCTGCACCAGCGCGCCGAGGTTGCCGATTGTCATCGAAAGAGCCGCTGCCACCCAAATCAACCACAAACGCCCGGGAGCGTTAGCCTCAAACATAATTCGCAATAGCACGGCGAAGACGGCTGCCTTGGGAGCAGTGGACATGAATCCGACAACGGGCGCAGGCGCGCCTTCATATACATCCGGCGTCCAGACGTGGAATGGAGCCGCTGCTACTTTGAAGCCGAGGCCCACGAACATCAGCGCGACGCCAACATAAGCCAGAACCGGGATATTTCCCGAGCGCAGGGCATTTCCGATTACGGTAATGCTGGTTGAACCGGTGGCGCCAAACATCAGAGCGACTCCGTAGAGAAAAAATGCCGTGGCAAAGGATCCGAGTAAAAAGTATTTGACCGAAGATTCACTGCTGATCGCGGCACGCCGGCGAAATCCGGCGAGGATGTAAGTTGAGATCGAAGAGATTTCCAGCGCGATGAAGATCAGAACCAGTTCGACGGCCGAGGACATCAGGCTCATGCCAAGCGCGCCAAACAGAATCAATGCGTAATACTCGCCGGCGCGAATCCCCTGCACCTGCATGTATTCAAACGAGGTCAAAATTACGACCAGAGTTACAGCCGCAACCAGAAAATGGAAGAAGACGCTGAAGCTGTCTACCTGCACCATGTTCCAGAAGCCTAAGCCCGGATACTGCGATTGAAAGAGCGTTGCGGCCAGAGCGGCCAGCGATCCAACCAGCGCTATGGCGCCCAGAGTTCGTTGACTGCGGCGCTCGTCCATCAGGGGATCGAGCACCATCACCAGCATGCCAAAAATCGCCAACACGATTTCCGGGAGGATGCGAACGTAATCTACTGCCTGCGGAATCACTTGCGTCAACTCGTTGGCCGTGTTCACCGTCCGACCACCTTGCTGGCGAGTTGTGCGAAGGGCGCCAGTGCAGTTTGGACGGCGGGGTCAATCGCGTTCAGCCAGAGCAGCGGGGCTACACCCATCACCAAAGCCACGGCCGCCGCGGGCCACAGCGCGGCGCGTTCGCGTCCGCTCAGATCGGGCAATGTCAGGTTCACCGGGTGCGTGACTTTGCCGTAGAAGACGCGCTGGTACATCCAGAGCAAGTAACACGCGCTCCAGATCACGCCAGTTGCGCCGAGGATGCCGTAAATCGCGCGATCGCGGAAAGCTCCGCTCAACACCAGAAACTCACCCACGAAGCCGTTGAGTAAGGGCAATCCTACGGACGCCAGTACGATGAATAAAAAGAAGGTCGCGTAAATCGGCATTGGAGTGGCGAGGCCACCGAATTCCGCGATTTCATAGGTATGCCGCCGCTCGTAAAGGATTCCCGCCAGCATGAATAGCGCGCCAGTAGAAACTCCATGTGCCAGCATGACAAAGGTAGCGCCATCAAGCCCGGCCTGCGTAAAGCTGAAAATCCCAAGTACTACGAAGCCAAGGTGGCTGATCGAAGAGTAGGCGATCAGCTTCTTCATATTCGGCTGCACCATCGCGACGAGCGCGCCATAGACAATGCCAATCAGCGCCAGCACCATGATCCACGGTGCGTTGCTTCTAGACTGCTCGGGAAACAGGCCGAGATTGAAGCGGAACATTCCGTACGTTCCCATCTTGAGCAGGACGCCAGCCAGCAGAACCGAACCGGCAGTAGGCGCTTCGACGTGCGCATCAGGCAGCCAGGTATGGAAAGGGAAGACTGGAACCTTTACGGCGAACGCAACGAAGAATCCTAGAAAAAGCCAGATGGCCGCACCTGAGAAGCTCTCGACCTGACCACTTCGGATCGCAGCCTGAATGCCAACAAAATCGAATGTCCCAGTCTTGGCGTAGAGCCACAGGATCGCCGCCAGCATGAACATCGACGCAACCATGGTGTACAAGAAAAATTTCACTGCCGCGTACACGCGCCGTCCGTGGCCATAAATTCCGATCAGCAGGGCCATCGGAATCAGCGTTGCTTCCCAGAAGAAGTAGAAAAGAAACAGATCCAACGCTACAAAAACACCGATCAGGGCCGTCTGCAGAACTAACAGCAGAATGAAGAACTCTTTGACCCGTTCATGAATCGACTTCCACGAGATGAGAACGCAAAGCGGAGTCAGAAACGTGGTGAGAACGACCAGCCACATGGAAACGCCATCCACTGCCATGTGGTAATGGATATTGGGATTCGAGATCCACTGACTGTTGATTTCGTACTGGAACCCGGCTTGGCCGCGATGGAAATGGACCGGGAGGTGCAACGAAAGAACAAAGTCGAAGAGTGAGACGACAAGAGCGAACAGGCGAATGTCCCGATCGCGCCGGGGAAAAAGCAAAAGCAAAAGCGCTCCCGCCAGCGGAATGAATGTGACCAGCGTGAGCATCGAACTATCCAGCGCGGTGATCATCGGGTTCCCATCCAGACCATGTAAGCGATCACGACAGCCGCTCCCGCCGCGATCCAACCGGCGTAGGACCGAAGATTGCCGGACTGCATGTGGCGCACTGCGTCAGAAACCTCGCGCGCACCTTCGGCGCTGTTATCCAAGGTCGCGTCGATGACGTCCTGATCGATACCATGCCACAGAATCCGGGTCGAACCGTCAATGAGAGGCTTGACGAAAACCGCCGCGTAAATTTCATCCACGTAATATTTGTGAACAACCGTTTCGTAGAAACCGCCCAACGCGTGCGCAATTTCCTGTGGCAACTGCGGACGGCGCTGGTACAACAACCACGCGAGAAATAAACCCGCCGCAGCAGCCAGAACGGAAACACTCTCCAGCAGGATTTCCAAACCATGCTGCTCTTTCTCTTCCGGCGCAGGAGTCGTGGCGTCCGCCCCGTCCACCGCCATATGGTTATGCAGCACTGGCGAAAGAAACTTGTCGAAGCGCTTCCCGCCTGCCGATCCACCGAAAATTGAAAGCACCGCCAAAATCACCAGCGGGATAAGCATGATTTTTGGACTCTCGTGAATACCTCCATGCCCATGTGCCGCGGGCGCAGTTGGCGAACTACTTATGGCATGAACGTGGTCGTCGTCATGATCCGCGGCCGTCTCACCTCGGTACTCGCCGAAGAAGGTCATGAACCAAAGCCGGAACATATAAAAGGACGTCAAGAACGCAGTCAGGACACCGATCAGCCACAGGACCGTGTTTCCACTCGAGTACACTCGCCAGAGAATCTCGCCCTTGCTGTAGAACCCGGCAAAAAGTGGAACGCCTGTAATCGCAAAAGTCGCCGCTGTCATCGTCCAGAACGTCCACGGAATATGGTGCCGCAACCCGCCCATCCGGCGCATGTCCTGCTCGCCGCCGACGGCGTGGATCACCGAACCCGCCGCTAGAAACAGCAGTCCTTTGAAGAACGCATGGGTCATGAGGTGAAAAATTCCTGCAGAATATGCGGCCACGCCGCAAGCCATAAACATGTAGCCCAGTTGCGAAATCGTAGAGTAAGCAAGAACTTTCTTAATGTCAGTCTGGCAAACTCCAATCGTCGCGGCGAACAAAGCCGTCAGGGTTCCAACGATTGCAACGACCATTAATGCCTGCGGTGCATGGTCGAAAATCACATGCGACCGCGCAACCATATAAACTCCGGCGGTCACCATGGTTGCTGCGTGGATCAGTGCGGAAACCGGCGTCGGACCTTCCATCGCGTCCGGCAGCCACACATAAAGCGGAATCTGGGCAGACTTTCCAGCCGCTCCGACCATGAGCAACAAACCGATTGAAGTCAGCAGACCTGCGCCTGCGACTTCCGTCGGCATCCCAGACACGCTCTGGAATACCTGCTCGAAATTCAGCGAGCCGAAATGCTTAATCATCAAAAACAGCGCGATCAGGAATCCGAAATCACCAATCCGATTCACGATGAAAGCCTTTTTCCCCGCAGAAGCCGCCGAGTCTTTCGTGAACCAGAATCCGATCAGCAGGTAAGAAGCAAGACCCACACCTTCCCAACCGATGAACATCAACAGATAGTTGCTCGCCAAAATGAGCGTGAGCATGAAGAACATGAACAGGTTGAGGTACGCAAAGAAACGATAGAACCCGCTCTCTTCCCACATGTAGCCAACGGAATAAATGTGGATGAGAAAGCCGACGCCCGTAACCACCAACAGCATTACCAACGAAAGCTGGTCGAGGTAGAACGCGAAGTCAACCTGAAAATCGCCAGATCGAATCCACGGCGCCAGACTCTCGATGTGAGGCAGAGTCGAAGCAGAGGCCTGGACCAAAATCCAAAGCGCCCTTACAAACGCCGCACCGCTAAATCCAAGCGCAATCGCCGACACTGTCTGCCGGGAAAAGCGCTTGCCGAACAGACCATTGATCGTGGCGCCGATCAACGGCAGCACCGGAATCAGCCAGAGATTAAGGTTCGGCGTCATAGTTTGAGCAGGTTTACCCGATCCACATTCAGCGTCTCTCGCGTCCGGTATACCGCGATGATGATGGCCAGGCCGACAGCGGCTTCGGCCGCCGCGACCACCATCACGAAGAACACAAAGACCTGTCCCCTAAGCGCATGCCATTGCGCCGCGAACGCGACGAAGGACAAATTCACCCCGTTGAGCATCAGCTCAATCGACATGAATATAGTGATGATGTTGCGCTTGATCAAAAATCCAGTCACGCCACAGGCAAACAGAATGCCGCTCAGCACGAGGTAATAGGAAAGCGGAACCATCAGCCCTCCCTCTTGTCCGGTTGTTTCGCTCCCGGATGGCTGGCCAAAACCACGGCGCCCATGATCGCAATCAGTACCAACACTGACGTGACTTCAAATGGCAACAGGAAATCGTGGAAGAGAAGCCATCCAATTACCTTCGGAGGGCCGGGAAGCGCGCCCGTCGCTACATTTCCGGTGCCCGAGCGTTCCAGCAGAACCCATGCCAGGAGAACGCTGCCAATCAGCATGCCAGGAATTCCAAAGATCATGGCCACGCGGCTGCCTTTGCTCCGCTCTTCTTCCCCAGCATTCAAAAGCATGATCACGAAGACAAACAGCACCATAATCGCGCCAGCATAGACGATCACTTGGACCGCAGCCACAAACTCCGCGCCCAAAAGCAGATATTCGACGGCGAGCGAACCCATCACTACAACCAGAGACAGCGCGCTGTTGATCGGGTGCCGCTGCACCAGCAGATTCACCGCGCCAGCAACGCACACCAAACCAAACGCCGAAAATACGAGCAGGTGAAGCATTTGTTTTAAGCTCTTAAAGCCACAATCAAAGCCGTGATTACCAGATTCGCAATTGCCAGCGGGAGTAGAAATTTCCATCCGAACGCCATCAACTGGTCATAGCGGAAACGCGGCAGCGTCCCGCGCACCCATATATAAAGGAACAAGAAGGCGAATATCTTGGCCACAAACCAGAACACAGGCAGAATCGCCTGCAATATAGGCGGCCCAAAACGATGCGGCCCATGCCATCCGCCCAGGAACAGCAAAGTCGCAAGGCACGCCACCGTGATCATATTTGCGTACTCAGCCATGAAGAACATGGCAAACTTCATGGCACTGTATTCGGTGTGATACCCGGCCACAAGCTCGGTTTCGGCCTCCGGCAAATCAAACGGAATGCGATTGGTTTCCGCATACGCCGCCATCAGATAAATAAAGAAAGCGACAAACTGTCCCTGGAAAATATTCCAGCGCGGAATGAATCCCCAAAAGGTTCCCGCCTGCGCATCGACGATGTCCCGCAGACTAAAACTGCCCGCCATAATCAGCACGCCGACCAACGAGAGACCCAAAGCAATTTCATAACTGATCATCTGAGCACTGGCGCGCAATCCGCCCAGCAGTGAATATTTGCTGTTCGAAGACCACCCCGCGAGGGCAACGCCGTACACGCCCAAAGATGTAATGCCCAGAACTATCAGCAATCCAATGTTCACATCGACGATCTCAAGCGGCGTGTGGATTCCAAACACCGTAATCCAGTTGCCGACGGGAATGAGCGAGATCGAGGTTAGCGCAAAAATCAATGCGATCATCGGCGCGGCAATGTACAGCGGCTTGTACACGTGGGGCGGAATCAAGTCCTCCTTGAAAATGAACTTCACCCCATCCGCCAGCGGCTGCAACAGTCCAAACGGGCCGACTCGCGTGGGGCCCCAGCGGTTCTGGATGTGGCCCACAACTTTGCGCTCGAGCCAAACCGTGTACGCGACCCCCGTGAGCAGAATGGCCAACGCGAGCACCGTCTTGATCACGGAAACGAGAATGAATACGCCTAAGCTCAACGAAGTGGTTTCCTATTTGTAAGACTGTAGCGCTGGCTACCATCTGTCTGTCGCGGAGCGTATAGCCCGCGTGGCAGCCATAGAGATCGCAGTTCAACAACGTCTAGTCGGCGGCGGCTTCTGCCTCCGCCGGTTGCTTGTGATGATTCTCAATTACCGAATTCAACGTGCGGGAATAACGACCCAAAGTGCCTGAACTGAAAAGATTGTCCTGGGCGGGTACGATCAATTCTGGATTATGCAAGGCGCCTGGCCCGCTTCCGGATAACGTCGTATGCTCATCATTGCCCGCGAGGACGTTCATTCGCGAAACGTCGTAGCCTGGGACCAGTCGCTGAATCTCATCCAGAATTGCCATAGGATCGAACGGGCTCATCTTGGGTTCGAGGCCCTGAGCTTCGAGCCACACGCTGTGCCGGTCGGCTTCGCCGGATTGCGCGCCGCGCGATTGTCCCATGTCCATGCCGACTCCGCGCCCAAACGGTACCAGCTGTCGAACGTCGAATTCCATCGCGCCAGCGATGCGAACGATCATTTCAAAGTCCGACTTTGTTCCCGTGACCTCGCCCGCCTTTTTCACCAATTGGAGGTCGCCGCAAGTGTTGGTAAACGTCCCAGACTTCTCGTAAGCATTCGCGGCCGGTAAAACCACGTCCGCAATCACGGCGGTTTCGGTCAAGAACATGTCCTGCACGACGACAAAGCTATTTGAGAAGGCGAAGGGATCGACGTTGAAACCACCAATCGGGTTTGAGCCAACCACGTAGAACGCCTTCAGGCTGCCAGCTTTCGCGCTCTCCACCATCTCAGGCAGCGCCAGGCCTGCGGCGTTCGGCATGCCTCCCCACTCTTCATGGAATTTGCCAGTATCCACAACCCGGTGATAGCCGGGAAGCAGATCAGGATAGAGTCCCATATCAGCGGCGCCGCGCGAGTTGGCATAGTCGCTCAGGCAGACAAACTTTGCGCCTTGAATACCGGAACCGAATTTCACAATTGAAGCGATGTCCGCACCGCGAATCTCCGAGCCAAAAATGATAACCAGGTTCGTTTCGCTGCGTAGTTTGTCACGCAAGGCGATCCAGGAATCACGATTCGCATCGTCGCCCCTGGCGATCCTGCTGACCGAGGCATCGTTACCTGCGAGAAACGACGCTACTTGCGCTTCAGATCCTGCTGGAATTTGGACAAAACTTGCAGCCTTCCTTCGCAGCTTGATGGGCTGAGAATTGATCACGTACAGC
>Ga0206933_1123_pt1 | contig 14767 bp, 10 predicted proteins | sample Alteio_BWOrgHeat_15_FD_152937 | JGI IMG/M metagenome (GOLD analysis project Ga0206933, IMG submission 152937) | Enriched cells from forest soil in Barre Woods Harvard Forest LTER site, Petersham, Massachusetts, United States -... | ecosystem: Environmental > Terrestrial > Soil > Temperate forest >... | reverse complement strand
TAGCATTGCTCGAAGCAGCAAGACCGGGTCCCCCACGTCCGGATTCTCGGACGTGGGTCTCCGACCCGCCACCAACCATCGCCATCATCCTCACCCCAGGCCTCTCCGCCTTAGCCATAGAGCGCCACGCCCTCCCACTCCTCGACGCAACCCTCCCACTCTTAGCCAACGAAAAACTAGCCCCCACCGCCGTAGTAGCGCAAGGCCGAGTAGCCATAGGCGACCAGGTCGGCCACATCCTCAAAGCACAAATCACCATCCTCCTCATAGGCGAGCGCCCCGGCCTCAGCTCGCCAGACTCCCTCGGCATCTACATCACCTGGCGCCCCCACCCCGGCCGCACCGACGCCGAGCGCAACTGCATCTCCAACATCCGCCACGAAGGCCTCGCCTACGCCGAACCCGCCCGCCGCCTCGCCTTCTACCTCCACGGCGCGCGCCAGCTCCAGGCCACAGGCACCGCCCTCAAAGAAACCACATCCCTCCCACCAGCTACCATCTAAGCGATGCCCCACCACTTCCACGCCGAGCAATGGCTCCCCTACCCGCTCGAGCCCCTCTTCACCTTCTTCGCCAACCCCCACAACCTCCCGCGTCTCTCACCGCCCGCGCAACAACTCCGCATCGAAGAAGCCATCTTCGCCGTCCCGCCCCCGCGCGAACAACCCGCGCGCGGCATCATCGCCGGCCCCGAAAGCCGCATCACCATTAGCTTCCGCCCCATCCCCAACCTCTTCGTCCGCATCCCCTGGGAGCTCGAGATCATCGACTTCGAGTGGTTCCACTTCTTCACCGACAAACAAATCCGCGGCCCCTTCGCCTCCTGGCAGCATACCCACACCTTCACCACGGAGACACGCACCACACCCGAAGGCCCGGAAAAAGAAGGCACCCTCCTCACCGACGACATAGCCTACGCCCTCCCAGCCGCCCCCATCAGCAACCCGCTCCAGCCAACCGTCCACCGCAAACTACAAGCCCTCTTCCAATTCCGCCACCACCAACTGGAAGCCCTTCTGCAGAAGCACGTCAAACCAACAAACACTCTGTCATCCTGAGCGAAGCGGCGCTGCAAACAATCTGTCCTCCTGAGCGCAGCGCCGCCCGCAATTTGTCATCCTGAGCGAAGCGGTTGCGCACTTTGCAACCGCGCAGTCGCAGGACCTGCATTTGCACTTGCCAGGTCCCCACATCCCACCAACTCGCGTCGGATGCCCCACGTCCCTCGCATTGGGGACCTCGGTTTGCAGCCCCCCCAACCCAAATCGCTTGTCCACCCCCACAGCCGGTGATACATTGCTCCCAGTCCTAAACCTTTAGCACCTGGGCCCCGCATCCGGAGGTCGATCGCAATGCACTCCCGCTCCCTTTACCTCTTCGCCACGCTCGCCACCGGCATCGTCCTCGCTGCTCCGCTGCACGCGCAGACCGCACCGCCGCCGGCAAAGCCCCTCGCCTTCGACACCGTCTCCATTCGCCCGGCAGACCCAAATGAGCAGCCAAGAATGTTTGGCGTTCAACCCTCCATGTTTCGCTCCATGGGCATGCAGACAAAAATCACCATCGACATGGCTTTTCTGAAACAAGGCTATCCCGCGCGCGACATCATCCAGGGCGCACCCGCGTGGGTGGAGAGCGATTGGTACGACATCATCGGCAAGTTCGACGAGCCCACCGCGCAAGCCTTCGCCAACATGACCATCACGGAGCGCCAGCAGAACATCAAGCCCCTGCTCCAGGCCATGCTCGCAGACCGCTTCAAGCTCGTCTACCACACCGTCCCCATTGAGATCCCCGGCTTCGCCCTCGTCATCAGCAAAGGCGGCCACAAGCTCACCCCCATCGTCGAAGGCGAACCCGCACCCGATCGCGCCGTCCCGCTTCCCGGCGGCGGCAAGATGGTGCCCTTTCAGCGTGGCCAGCTGCCTGCAGTCCTCCACTTCTTCCATGCCACCATGGCGGACCTGGTCAGGCAGTTGGGTCAGGGTGTCCCCATCATCGACCAGACCGGCCTCGCCGGCCAGTTCAACTTCGACGTCCCCCGCACCGACCAGGACAACCCCAGCCTCGACATGAACGCCGATGCCTACACCCGCGCCCACTTCCTCGACGTAACGCCACTCGGCCTCGAGCTCAAGCCCATCAAAGTACCAGTCGACAAAATCGTCATCGACAGCATCCAGAAACCCACGCCCAACTAACCGCTAAAGCTGGCTCCTATCCAACATCCAGTGATACATTGCATCCAGTCCTAAATATTTAGAAGACAAGCCGCATCCTGAGGTCGAACTCAATGCACTCTCGCTCTCTTTGCATCCTCGTCACGCTTGTCATCACTCTTCCATTGCGCGCGCAGAACGCGCCAGCGCCCACCCCGAAATTCGCCTTCGATGCGGTCTCCATTCGCCCCGCAGACCCGAACGAGCAGGGCAGGATGGCGGGGTTTCAGCCCACCATGGTTCGCGCCATAGGAATGCCGCTCAGCGTTACTCTCAACATGGCCTTTATCAAGCAGGGCTTTCCAGGACGCGATCTCATCCAGGGAATGCCCGCCTGGGCGAACAACGACTGGTACGACATCACCGGAAAGTTTGACGAGCCCACAGCGCAGGCCCTCGCCAAAATCAAGACCTCCGAGCTCCAGGGATACATCCAACCCCTCTTGCAGGCGCTCCTGGTCGAACGCTGCAAGCTGGTCTTTCATCGCGTCCCGACGGAAGTTCCAGGATTTGCCATCGTCATCAGCAAAGGCGGCCCTAAGCTCACACCTGCGGCGGAAGGAGAAGTAAGGCCGGATATGTCCGTGCGTTTGATTGACGGCGGCAGGATGGTGCCGCTTCTGCCCGGTCAGCCGCCCGTGCTCCACTTCTTCCACGCCACCATCGCAGAGCTGGCCCGCCAACTCGCTGCAAACGTCCCCATTGTCGACCAGACCGGCCTCGCCGGCCAATTCAATTTCGACTTGCGCCGAACCGACCTCGATAACTCAGGTCTTGATACCGATGCCGATCCCTACACCCGCGCCCACTACTGGGACATTGCGCCCCTCGGCCTCGAACTTAAGCCCATCAAAGTACCAGTAGAAAAGATCGTCATCGACAGCATCCAAAAGCCATCCCCCAACTAACCGCCATAAACTAACCCTATCCAGCATCCAGTGATACATTGCTTGCAGTTCTTAGATCCTTCGCAGCCGGGCACGCATCAGGAGGTCTCTCGCAATGCACTTCCGCTCGCTTCGCGTCTTCGCCACTCTCATCACCAGAATCGTCCTCGCTCTTCCGCTGCACGCGCAAACCACCCCGGCACCTACGCAAAAACTCGCATTCGAAGCCGTCTCCATCCGCCCCTCCGACCCCAAAAACACGCCGGAGAGGATGTTTGGGATCCTGCCCACCGAGGTGCGCGTGAAGGGCATGCCGCTCGGTGTCCTCGTCTCCATGGCCTTTATGAGGCAAGGCTATTCGCGAGACATGCTCACGGGTGCTCCTGCATGGACATACGACACCTGGTACGACGTCGACGCCAAGTACGACGAAAGCACCGTGCAGGCCCTGACTAAAGTCAACTACGCCGAGCGCAACGAGCTCGTCAAACCCCTCATTCAGCAACTCCTGGCCGACCGCTGCAAGCTCGTCTATCACCGCGTCCCCGTTCAGATCGACGCCTTCGCACTCGTCGTCAGCAAGGGCGGCCCGCATCTCACCCCCGCCGTCGACGGCCAGCCCGAGCCTCAACAGGCCGTGCCCACAGCCGACGGTGGCAAGATGGTGCCCTTCCACCGTGGCGAGCTACCCGCCATCCTCCACTTCTTCCACGCAACCACCGCAGACCTCGCCCGCGACATCTCCGGCACCGGCGTCATCGTCCTCGACCAGACCGGCATCACCGGCCACTACAACTACGACGTCCCCCGCACCGACCAGGACAACCCCGGCCTCGACACGGACGCCGACATCTACACCAGGGCCCACTTCCTCGACATCTCCGCCCTCGGCCTCGAGCTCAAACCCATCAAGGTCCCGGCAGACAAGATCGTCATCGACAGCATGGAAAAGCCCTCCCCCAACTAGGTGGTACCTGACAAATCCTTTTGCAGTCGTCTGCGCTTCTAGGTACCCCAAGCCTTTAGGCTTGGGTCTCTCAAACCCGCCACAGATCGGGGTTTTAACCCCTGGGGTCAGCTCTTCCGTCCCAGCCGCAATCTCTAAACAGATTCGTCGAACACATACTAATAAACCCTAAGCCCGCAGTTTCTCGCTCACCGTAGCCCCCTCAGCCTTGCTGACTCGCTTGATGAAAGCCGCAGCCTTCTCGAGCGCAGCCTCCGCCGTCAAACCATACTTCGCCCGCAGCGCCTCCACCTTGCCATGCCGCAAATTTGGTACATTCATCCCGTCTTAAATTTTTCGCGCCGGAGCCGCCCTCAGGAGATCTGCCGAATGCGCTTCCCCTCGTTTCGCATCTTCACGTCTTTCGTTGCCATGGCTGTTTTTATCCTGCCGCTGCACGCTCAAACCGCCCCACCGCCTACGCAGAAATTCGGATTTGAAGTCGTCGCCATCCACCCCGCCAACCCCAACGAGCAGGTTTACGGGTATGGAATTCAGCCCACCATGATCCGCCTGCGGCTGTATGCCGTCGTGCTAGACGCGCTCCTAAAACAAGGCTATCCGCCACAGGACTTGATCGCCGGCCTGCCTAACTGGGTACGCGGCGAACCATACGACATCGAAGCAAAGTTCAACGACAACACCGCCCAGGCCTTCGCGAAGATGACCACGGACGAACGCCGCGAAGCCCTCATGCCCATGCTGCAGCAGCTCCTCGCCGTCCGCTGCAAACTCATTTACCACCGCATCCCCACAGAGCTTCCAGCCTTCGCGCTCGTCGTGCATAAAGGCGGCCCGCATCTCAAGCCTGCCATCGAAGGCGAACCAACACCCGAAGGTGCCCATCCCTGGCCCGACGGCGCCAAAGTGACGGGGTTTCAAAGAGGGGGTCCCGCCATCATGCATTTCTTCAATGCACCAATGGCTGACCTGATTGCCACGATCACGATGCCAGGTTTGATCCTCGTCGACCAAACTGGACTGACTGGTCGCTACGACTTCGACGTCCCCCGCGCCGATCAAGAGCATCCCGGACTCGATATGAATGCAGACCTCTACACCAAGGCCCACTTCTACGACATCTCCGGCCTCGGCCTCGATCTCAAGCCCATCAAGCTCCCCGCAGACAAGATCGTCATCGACAGCATGGAAAAGCCCACCGAGAACTGACCCTACGCCAAAGCCTTCACGCCGGCCTGCTGACTCGCTGACCTGCTCACGCGCTTCAGATAAGGAGCAGCCTTCTCGAGCGCAGCCTCCGCCGTCAACCCATACTTCGCCCGCAGCGCCTCCACCTTGCCATGCTCGATAAACTCATCCGGCCAGCCCACCCGCACCACCTCCACCGGCAGCTGCAGCTCATTCACCGTCTCCAGCACCGCAGACCCGAACCCACCCGCCAGCACATGGTCCTCCAGCGTGATGAACACTCCGCACTTCCTGGCAAACTCCGCCACACACCCCGCATCCAGCGGCTTCACAAACCGCGGATTGATCACCGCCGCCCGGATCCCTTCCTGCTCCAACATATCCGCTAAACGCAAAGCCTCCGGCAGCATCGCCCCCAATCCCCAAACGGCCACGTCACACCCATCCCGCAGCACCTCAGCCTTCCCCATCTCCAGCGCCACCGGAGCAGCCTTCACCGCCACCCCCGGCCCCGTCCCCCGCGGATACCGTATCGCGCTCGGCCCCGCATGCAGCATCGCGGTGTACATCATGTCGGCCAGCTCATCCTCGTCCTTCGGCACCATGTGCACCAGGTTGGGCACGCCCCGCAGGTAGCTGATGTCGAACAGCCCATGGTGCGTCGGCCCATCATCCCCGCTCAACCCGCCGCGGTCCATGCAGAAGACAACAGGCAAATTCTGCAGGCACACGTCATGCACCACCTGGTCAAACGCCCTCTGCAAAAACGTCGAGTAGATCGCGCAGAATGGCTTGAATCCCTTAGTAGCCATCCCAGCGGCGAAAATAACCGCGTGCTCCTCCGCAATCCCCACATCAAAATACCGCTTCGGATGGTGCGGACGGAACAGGTCCAGCGCCGTCCCATTCGGCATCGCCGCAGTAATCGCCACCACCTTGTCGTTCATCGTCGCCAGCCGCGTCAGGCTCTCGGCGAAAATCTCTGAATACGTCTTCTGCCCGGTAGGCTTGGTCTCGCCTGTCTCCGGGTCATAAGGCCCCAGCCCATGAAATTTTTTCTGCTTCTCCAGCGCCGGCTGAAACCCGCGCCCCTTCTGCGTAATCGCGTGTAGCACCACCGGCTTGTTCTGCTGCTTCAGAAATTTAAATGTCTCAATCAGCAACGGCAGGTTGTGCCCATCGATCGGCCCGTAGTAGCTCAGGCCAAACTCCTCAAAGATCACGCCGCGCCCCACCAGCCCCTTCGCCGCCTCCTCCACCTTGCGCGCCACATGCCGCGCCGCCTTGCCGCCAAACTTCTCCACCAGCTCCGCCGCCGTGTCATGCAGGCTCACAAACGTAGGCGACGTCGCAATCTTGTGGAAGTACTCCGAGATCGCCCCCACATTCTTGTCGATCGACCACGCATTATCGTTCAGCACAATGATCAGCCGCTTGGTCTGCGCCGCAATATTATTCAACGCCTCAAAGCTGATCCCGTTCGTAAACGCCGCATCGCCCGCCAGCGCGACAACGTGCTCGCTCCCGCCGGCCATGTCGCGGGCCACGGCCATCCCCAGCGCCGCACTCAACGCCGTACCGGCATGCCCCGCGCCATAGCTGTCATGTGGACTCTCCGTCCGCAGCATAAAGCCATTCAGCCCACCCGGCTGCCGAATCGTCTCAAACTCTTTCTCGCGTCCCGTCAGCAGCTTGTGCACGTATGCCTGGTGGCTCACATCAAAAACAAAGCTGTCCGTCGGCGTGTCGAACACATAGTGCATGGCCAGCGTCAGCTCCACCACGCCCAGGTTCGGCCCAATATGTCCGCCGGTCTTGGCCACACCCACAATCAGCCGCTCGCGGATCTCCTCCGCCAACCGCTCCAGCTCTACCAGCGACAGCCGCTTCACGTCCGCAGGCGACTGTATCCGCTCCAGCAACTCACTCATCCAAAACCCATCCAGCGCCGCCAAAACCCTGCCGCGGGCGTACTCCCCATTCTACTAGCCCGCAGTCCTCAGCGCTGGTCAGCCCGCTTACAAGGTCATTCGTTCTCGTATTGGATAGGCAGCCGGTGATGCAGCGCCCCGCTCACCGCATCCAGCACAATGAAATAGGTATAGTCAATCTGCGGCGTGCTCGAGTTCACTGTAAACGTCAGCGGCTGCGTCGAGCCTGGAAGCGAACTGAAGCTCGACGGAGTAATCGTCAACCCCGCCGGCAGGTTGCTGAACGAGTACACTACCGGCGCATTAAATCCCCCCAATGACATCGTCGTCACACTCATCGTCGCCGAATGCCCTGACAGGTTTACCACCGTATTTTGAGACAGCGAGATATTGAAGTCCGGCCCGCTAGTCACGTTCAACGCGACCTGCGCATGCATATACGGATAGACGCCACCAGTCGGAAAGTTGCTGTTCGCCTGCCCGTCAAAGCTCACCGTGTTGGTAGAAGCAGACGCGTTCGATGCCGCCGTAAAGATATACGGGATCGTATTCCCGGTCCCAATAACATTGGCTGTAGTGAGCGTGTCTGTTACATCCGAGGGCACGCCGGTCACCGTAATCGGGCCCTGTCCTGCATAGCCATTCACCCCCTGTACTGACAGCCACACCGAGTCCGTCGCCCCCGCTCCAAGGTTGATCGTCGAACGGTCCGGCGTCGCCGTGATCCCGTACGGGCCTATCACCGTCAATGCCACCTGCCCATCATGCACCGTCCCCGCAGAGCTCACCGCATGCACCGCTAACGGTGTCGTGCCTGCCTGCGCCGCAGTCGTCGTCGTCACCGTCACCACCTGCGCAATGTTCTGCTGCAACGAGAACGTGGTCGGCGAAAGCGTCACTCCGGCCGGCGCGCCGGAGACCGTCACCGTGATGCTGTCATAGCTCAAGTAAGGCACGTTCTTAACCAGGAACGCACCATACGCCACATCATCCGGATGTCCGGTGCCCGCATTACTTACCCCGCCGTTCACCGTCAATGTAGTCGGCGAAATATCCAGCACAAAGTTCGGCACAATCGGCACCGGCGTGATCGACGTCCCATTCGGGTTGTTGTTCCCGCATCCTGCCACCATACCCGCACAAATCACCAGCGCTGGGGCGCCGCACAATACTCTTCGAAAGGGAAAATAACTCACGGCAGTCTCTCTAGATGGATGGCTGACTGAAGCTGCTGCATCATACCGCACTCGCCTCTTTCCCGATGCGCTCTCAATTCCCCCCGTCCGTTTTCGTTCGCGAACGTCTATCCTATCCATGCAGCAGGGTCAGGCGAATCGCCCGCTCAGGAACTGTCACCGGATGCGGCCCTGCCCAACGACATCCTGCGGAGGACCTATGCCCACATCAAATCGCTTCCGGATCTCGCGGTCCACGCTCCTCTTGCTCTTCATCGCCGCGCTCACCCTTCCCGCCGCGGCCCAGACCACCCCCGGCATCATCCCGCTCACCCCGCAGCAGCAAGCCAGAATCACCCCCCTCACCGGCGCCACTCTCACCCCCGAGCTCCTCCATCTCATCGAGCTCGAATCCCGCTTCTCCGCCGACGTCGCCAAGGGCGGCGGCCGCGCCTTCGCCACCTGGTTCGCAGACGACGCCGTCACCCTCAGCAACGGACAGCCCGCCGTCCTCGGCCATCGCGCCATCGCCGAGCGCGCCCTCTGGGACCCAAAGACCTACCAGCTCACCTGGACTCCCGAAGGCGCGCAGCTCAGCCCCGCCGGCGACATGGGCTTCACTTGGGGACACTACGAAGCCACCACCCACAGCCCCACCGGTCAACCCGCCGTCCAGGCCGGCCGATATATCACTATCTGGAAGAAGCTCCCCAGCGGCGAATGGAAAGTGGCCCTCGACGCCAGCGCCAATGACGTCCCCGTACCCACCCCGTGACCCGCCTCATGGCTCATCAGTAACCTTAAATAAGCGGCAACAGGTTACTTAGGTGGTGTTTCGCTTAGGTAAAACAGTCATATCTCTACATCTAAAGTTGCAGAGCAAAATAACACTCCGGGGCCTACCATTCTCTTTGTAAAGATGCATGGAAACCTCCTTGGCCAATGACGAGCTCCAGCGCCTCCAGGCGTTAGAGCGCTACGAAATTCTTGTCGACACGCCCGACCCGGCGCTCGACGAGATCTCCCGTCTCGCCATGCAGATCTGTTCCACCCCGCTCGCCCTCATCGCCCTCATCGACGCCGACACCATTTGGATTCCCTCCCGCATCGGCCTCACCGAATCCGCACTGCCGCGCAACTTCGGCCCCTTTGAAGATGTCCTCCACGGCAAGTCCGTCCATCAGGTCATCGACGCCGCCCGCGATCCCGAGTTCGCCCCCGACGGCATCCGTCTCGGCGGCCATCGCCTCCGCTTCTTCGCCGGAGCTCCTTTGCTCTCGCCCGACAACCAGGTCCTCGGCGCGCTCTGCGTCCTCGACGAGCACCCCCGCAAGCTCGACCACAACCAGGTCCGCAGCCTCGAGCTCCTCGGCCGACAGGTCATCACCCGCTTCGAGCTCAACTTCCGCATCCGCCAGATGGACCGCGCCGCGCGCGTCCGCCAGCGCGTCGAAAACGCCCTCACCGTCGAGCGCAACTTCGTCTCCGCCGTCCTCGACACCGTCGGCGCACTCGTCGTCGTCTTTGACACCGCAGGCCGCATCGTCCGCTTCAACCGCGCCTGCGAGACCATCTCCGGCTACCGCTCCTCTGACCTCGTCGGCCGCTACGCCTGGGACCGCGTCATCCCGGAAGAAGACATCAAGGAAGCCATCACGACCTTCGACCGCATCAGCGCCGGCGAGCTCCCCGCCACCTTTGAAAATCGCTGGCGCGCGTCCGACGGCTCCCTGCGCCGCATCTCCTGGTCCGCCACCGCGCTCGTCGACGGACAAAATCAGGTCGCCTTCGTCATCGCCACCGGCATCGACGTCACCACGCAGCGCGCCGCCGAGGTCACCCTCCGCGAGAGCGAGGCCCGCTACCGCCAGCTCGTCGAAGGCTCGCTCGGCTTCGTCTGCACCCACGACCTCAACGGCGCCATCCTCTCCATCAACACCCACGGCGCCCAGTCCCTCGGTCTCACCATCGACCAGATGGTCGGCCACTCCCTCGCCGAGTTCATGCCCGACGACCGCCGCGCCGAAGTCCCCGCCTACCTCCGCCAGGTCAGCCAGGGCGAGGCCCAGGGCCGCTTCCATCTCTGCCGTTACGGCGGCGAGGTCCGCGTCCTCGCCTACCGCAACAAGCTCATCGAGCTCCCCGGCCGCGACTCCTACGTCCTCCTCTTCGCCGTCGACATCACCGAGCAGGTCCGCGCCGAAGAAAAACTCCGCAGCGTCATTCGCCAGTCCAACTCCATCCTCGAGTCCGTCGGCGACGGCATCTACGGCGTCGACCTCGAAGGCAAAGCCACCTTCGTCAACCCCGCCGCCGCCCAGCTCCTCGGCTACCGTGTCGATGAGCTCCTCGGCCGCAACATGCACGAGCTCATCCACCACACCCGCGCCGACGGCCGCCCCTACCCCGCCGCCGAAGACCCCATCCAGAAGACCCTCGTCGACCTCGACACCATCCGCGTCGGCAATGAGGTCTTCTGGCGCAAAGATGGCACCAGCTTCTCCATCGAATACGTCGCCCGTCCCCAGGTCGAGACCGACCCTGAACCCGGTTCCCAGCCCGGCGCCGCAGGCAAGGCCATCGGCGTCGTCGTCGCCTTCGCCGACATCACCGAGCGCCGCGCACTCGACCGCATGAAGGACGAGTTCATCTCCACCGTCTCCCACGAGCTGCGCACGCCGCTCACCAGCATCCGCGCCTCCCTCGGCCTGCTCGCCGGCGGCGCCCTCATCAACAAGCCCGAGAAGGCCCACCAGATGCTCGACATCGCCCTCGGCAACACCGACCGCCTCGTCCGCCTGGTCAACGACATCCTCGACCTCGAGCGCATCGGCTCCGGCAAGGCCGAGCTGCAGCAGTCCGTCTGCGCCGTCGAAGACCTCTGCCAGCGCGCCGCCGCGCTCCAGTCCGCCAACGCCCAGAAGACCAACATCCGCTTCGCCTTTGACACCGCCAGCGTCACCGTCTTCGCCGACGCCGACCGCGTCCTCCAGACCCTCACCAACCTGATCTCCAACGCCATCAAGTTCTCCCCGCCTGACTCCGAGATCCGCTTCACCGCCCGCTACCTCAACGAGGACGAAGCCCAGATCGACGTCCACGACCAGGGTCGCGGCATCCCCGCAGACAAACTCGAGTCCATCTTCGAGCGCTTCCAGCAGGTCGACGCCTCGGACTCCCGCGCCATGGGCGGCACCGGCCTCGGCCTCGCCATCTGCCGCGGCATCATCCAGCAGCACGGCGGCCGCATGTGGGCCTCCAGCGAGATGGGCATGGGCTCCATCTTCCACTTCACCCTGCCCACCCATCCCCCGCAAAACCTCCTGTAGCCCGTTGCTGCCCTTCGCCTTTGACCGTCATCCTGAGCGTTGCTCTTGCTTTTGTTCTTGGGAGGAAGCAGGGGCTTTTAGGCCCCTGAAATAACCGCCAGGAAAAAGGGCTTTAGCCCCGGGCCTTTACCTTAGCTCTTACCTTTAAGCCGACGTAGGGGTATCATCCGCCGACCCCCAAGAAATCCCTTGCCTTCCCACCGTCAATCCCCCAAAATGGAACAACTTCCAAGGAAGCACCCCAAAACAGAACTCGCACGGTTAAACCCATAACCGGCGGCAACGGGCCTCTCTAAGTCTCAACTATTTGAAGAAGGCGGCTGCAACCGCACGCATTGCTGTGCGTGGCAGCCGGTGTGTGTTGCCGATGCGCCTGGGCCTCTCATCTCTGTTCGCCCTGCTGCTCGCGGCGCCCCTCGCCTCCGCGCAGACGGCCACGCTCCTCGCCGACACCCACCTCAACGCCGCCCAGCCCAACGTCAACAGCGGCACCCTCTCCAACCTCAACGTCGGCAACGGCTACACCGCGCTCATCCAGTTTGACCTCTCACTGCTTCCTGCGAACCTCACCGCCTCCCAGGTCAGCCGCGCCGTCCTCCGCCTCTACTGCAACCGCGCCGACCAGCCCGGCGCCATCGCCATCGCCCCCATCGCCGGAACCTGGGGCGAATACTCCGTCACCTACGCCACCGCGCCGCCCATCGGCAACACCATCGCCTCCGCGCAGGTCGCCGGCGCAGGCAGCTACATCGCCATCGACATCACCGCCGTCGTGCAGGACTGGATCACCACACCCTCCACCAACCACGGCCTCGCCCTCACCAGCTCCGCCGCCATCCTCCAGTTCGACAGCAAGGAGAATGACCTCACCGCCCACCCCGCCACGCTCGAGCTCCAACTCGCCGGCGCCGGCACAGGCACCGGAGCCACAGGCCCGCAAGGCCCAGCAGGAGCCACCGGAGCGACCGGCCCGCAAGGTCCAGCCGGAACAAACGGCCCCATCGGGCTGACAGGACTCACCGGAGCCACAGGCCCGGCCGGCGCGCAGGGCCCAGCGGGAGCAACGGGAGCCGCAGGAGCAACGGGAGCCGCAGGAGCAACGGGCTCCGCAGGGCCAACAGGCGCAGCGGGCGCGATTGGGCCGCAAGGCCCCGCAGGAACGACTGGAGCTGCAGGGCCGACTGGTGCAGCCGGAGCCATTGGGCCAGAAGGTCCAGCAGGAGCCACTGGCCCGAAAGGCGCCACAGGAGCAGCTGGCCCGGCAGGGGCCTCTGGCGCGCAGGGCGTCGCTGGCGCGCAAGGTGCGACAGGGCCGGCCGGAGTCGCCGGCCCGCAAGGGCAGCGCGGCGGTGACGGAGCAGTGGGTTTGACCGGCGCACAGGGTCCGCAAGGCGCGACCGGCCCACAGGGCAACACCGGCCTGACCGGCCCGCCCGGCCCAACCGGCGCGCAGGGCCCGCAGGGCACCACCGGCGCTGTCGGTCCCATCGGCATCAACTTCCGCGGTGCCTGGTCCTCCGGCCTCAACTACAACGCCAACGACACCGTCACCTACAACAGCTCCACCTACCTCGCCCAGTCCAGCAGCCAGAACCTCGAGCCCGACCTCTATCCCTCCGCCTGGACCGTCCTCGCCCTCGGCGGCATTCCCGGCCCAGCTGGCCCAACCGGCCCGCAAGGCCCCACCGGCTCACCCGGACTCAACGGCGCCCAGGGCGCTCTCGGCCCGCAAGGCCCACGCGGAGGCGACGGAGCGGTTGGACTGACCGGAGCGCAAGGCCCCACCGGCCCAGCAGGTCCCCAGGGCCTCACCGGACTCACCGGCCCGGCAGGCCCCGCTGGTCCCACCGGAGCACAAGGCCTCATCGGCCCCGCAGGCCCGGTCGGCATCAACTTCCGCGGCCCTTGGAATTCCACCATCAACTACTCCGTCAACGACGCCGTCACCTACAGCGGCTCCGCCTATCTCGCCCAGGCTGCCAACCAGAACTTCCAGCCCGACCTCTTCCCCGCCGACTGGACCGTCGTCGCGCAGGCCGGCGTCGCCGGCGCCACAGGCGCTCAAGGCCCGGCAGGCGCACCCGGCATCAACGGCACAAATGGCGTCAACGGCTCCACCGGCCCACAGGGCCCCATCGGCTTAACCGGCCCAGCGGGCCCCACGGGCGCCCTTGGCGCACAAGGCCCGGCAGGAACACCCGGCGCGCAAGGCCCCGCAGGCCCAACTGGCGCGCAGGGCAATACCGGCGCACAAGGCCCGCAAGGCCCCTCCGGCCCCCAGGGCGCACAAGGCCCAGCAGGCATCAACTTCCGCAGCGCCTGGTCCTCCAGCCTCAACTACTCAACCAACGACGCCGTCACCTTCAACGGCTCCACATACCTCGCACAAGCCTCCAGCACCAACCTCGAGCCCGACCTCTTCCCCGCCGCCTGGACCGTTCTCGCGCAGGCTGGTGCCACGGGCGCAACCGGCCCGGCAGGCACGTCGGGCAGCACGCCCACCATCGCCATCGGCACCGTCACCACCGGCGCCGCAGGCTCCAGCGCCTCCGTCACTAACTCCGGCAGCACCACCGCCGCCGTCCTCAACTTCACCCTCCCCCAGGGGGCCACCGGCCCCGCAGGCTCCGGCGGAGGCTCAGGCGGCTCCTCCACCACCACAGGCATCCCCTTCGCCTCCACCTATCACTCGGTCTCCTTCAACTTCAGCAACTACGCCGTCAACTCGCAGCTCTCCTCCAACTCCGAATCCGGCTCCGTCCTCACCTGGGTCCCCGAAGCCTGCACCATCACCCGCTTCCACGTCTACTCTCAGCAAGGCAGCTCCGCAGGCATCACTGTCAACCTCCGCTACGGCTCCCCCGGCAGCATGGCCAACGCCTTCACCTGCCCCACCGTAGCCACCAACACCTCCTGCTCCATCACCGGCAGCGTAGCCGTCCCCGCAAACAGCTTCCTCGACATCCAAATCACGGGAGCCGACAGCACCCCCACCCCAGTCTGGACCGCCTTCAGCTGCGACGCCCCCTGATCCACCACGCTACAAATAGCTTTGCATTTGCTTTTCCGGA
>Ga0206933_1122_pt1 | contig 14778 bp, 8 predicted proteins | sample Alteio_BWOrgHeat_15_FD_152937 | JGI IMG/M metagenome (GOLD analysis project Ga0206933, IMG submission 152937) | Enriched cells from forest soil in Barre Woods Harvard Forest LTER site, Petersham, Massachusetts, United States -... | ecosystem: Environmental > Terrestrial > Soil > Temperate forest > O... | reverse complement strand
ACTTCGTGGACGACTACGTGAAACTGGTAAACCAGAAAGTGGACGCCGTCACCGCCGCGACGCGAGCTTTTGGAGACCTCAAACAATTGCAGTCGGCCCTCGACAAATACGTGGCACAATTGCTCTTCTACGAGTTCACAGGGCCACTCGCAACGGGAGTTGACGAAGCGGCATTCAATGCGCAAAGCCTCAGCCAAGCACAGGCCGACGCTGTACGCGCCGACTTCCTCGCTTACGACCAGCGCGCCAAGGACGCGCGCACGTTGCTTGAGAACGTACTTCGAGAAGATCCGAACAACGCATCAGCGCACGAAACTATGGGTTACATTGAGTTCCGCAATGGTAATCTCGGCGAAGCGCGCAAATGGTACGAGCAGGCAGTAAAATTGAATTCCCAAAGTTTCTTGGCCTACTACTACTTCGCCGCGATTACGGTCAACAGCGGCCAACTGGATTCAGAAAACAAATCACAAGTCGAAAACAGCCTGCGAATGGCCATCAAGCTCAACCCTGCGTTTGCCCCAGCTTACGACGAGTTGGCGGTATTTTACGGAATGCGGCGCGAGAATCTTGACGAAGCGCACACTCTGGCCCTCAATGCGATACAACTGGATCCGGGCAATCTTCATTACCGGCTGAGCACGGCTAACATCCTTTTGCAAATGCAGCGACCAACGGATGCTATCGCCGTGCTGCAGAACGCAAGAGGGTTGGCCAAGACGCCGGACGAGGTCAGCTCGGTTCAGAATCTCCTGGAGGCGGCCCAGCAGTACCAGGCGTCGCGCGAGCCCGTAAGACCATCGGGCGACCAAGGGGTTCAATCCGCTGTTCCCCAAGGGCAATCTTCAGCGCAAGCGCTGCCGGGTGCTGCCAAACAACCCGCAGTGGAAGAGCCGCACGGTGCGCGCCGCGGGGTGAACGGCACAATTAAAGATGTGAAGTGCTCCCTGCCCGCCGTTATGGAATTGAAGGTCGAGGGCGGCGGAAAAACGCTCTCCTTACAGAGCAACAACTACTTCAAAATCCAGTTCACCGCTGTAAATTTCACACCTTCGGGCGAATTGAATCCTTGTGCCGACTTGGACGGAATGAAGGCAAAAATTCAGTTCTTCGAGGCCTCAGGCAAGGCTACTGAAGGCCAGATTTTCTCAATCGAACTCAGTAAGTAAAAGCGAGAGGCAGCATTGCTAAAAGACCAGCGCCTGGCGCATGCCCTCGAAGTGGATTTCCAGAAGGGTGTGCGATCCGTCGGGATTTCGTTTGTATACGTATGAGTCGCGCGGATACTTGGTGTCGTGCTTGACCCATTTCCCATCGGCTTCTGCAATCACCGAATTGTCACGCATGAATTTCACGCTGGCGTCGCCAATATACGATTCCCATCGAATCGTGTATTCACCCTCGGGGGTGCGCGCACCGCCCAGTGTCACTGGAGAAATCAACGTAAAGTCTCGCGAGCCCTTTTCGAAAGCGCGCGGCTTGAAACCGTTCGACACTAAATTCTCATGGGTCAATTTGGCGTGTTCTTCGTCCGCGTACGGGCCCACTAGCACATGAAAAGAATTCGTCCAAAGGAAACCTTTCTGAACCGCCGTCACGGGAAAGCCAAGCTGTGCCAGTCGGTCGCTTTCGTCGTGAGCCTGCGACGGACTCTTGAACTTGCCTACGTCAAAGTACAGCTCCGACGTCGAGTTGGGATTCACCACTCTGGAAGCTTCGGCCTGAACGTTCGGTTGGTTGGCCGCTCCTACGTTCGGAGTTAGCTTATTCACGACCGGAGCCGAGTTCGCCGCGACCGCATTGGTGGGGGCCGGCGCGGGTACAGTTGCGGGCGCGGAAATCGCTGGCGGTTTCGACAAAGCAGCCGGAACGGATGCCACAGCCGGTGCCTTGGACGGAGGATTACTGGCGACCACTGACGCAGCGGGTTCAAGCTTCGCCTGCACGGGCTTCGCCGGGCTTGGCGAGGGCTGCGAGGCAACTTTCTCCTGGGAGAGGGCCTTCTCGATCTTCGGCGGCGCAGGGATGGACTCTGTCCGTGGCACGGTAACTGCCTTTGTTGGCAGTGGCGTTGGCGCCGACGTCACTTGCGGCACCGGTGCTGTCGTCGCCGGTGCTGTCGTCGCAGGGGTTGCCGCCGAGACGACCTCGGGCGCTGGAAGCACGGTTCGCGCCTCCGCGGAGGCACTGAGGGTCTGCGCCTGTGGTTTTGCCGCGAACCGTTCCCCCAGTTGAATCAGCGATTCTCCAAGCTCACGGCGATAGTTCTGAAACAAGAATATGGCTAGAACGAAGCCTGACACGGCAAGCCCGGTCGCCAACCCTCGCGAGAATCCGCTCAATGGAATCCTTATTTTAGTTTGCGGCGAAATCCCTGACAGCGGAATAGGAGCAGATGCTGCCAGTTCACCCGGCCGCCGATCTTTGGGAACGGGAAACAGACGCGCCGGCGGCCCCGCCGAAGCGGACGCCTCCGCTGAAACGGTGGACGAAGGTTGGCTCATCCAACTGCGAATTTTCTCGCGAGCTTCTTCAGGCAGCGTCGTAAATCGCAGCCCTCCCTTTTGGGTTTCATCCGTCCACGCCAGCGCGGCTTCAGCGTCGATTCGCTGATTCTGGTCGGAAAACCAGAACCGGATCGTGCCATTGCGCGGCACCGGATCAAACGAGTGAAAACTTAGTCCGCCCTCCGAGACGTTAAGCACAATGCCGCCGTTATTCGGCTCGATGTTGATGTAGGCGTGCCTATCCATTGTTGTCCGTGCACTTTGGCGTCGTTCCGGTCCCGTCATTGGCAGCACCACTGAGCAGAGAGAATATCGGATGATTCGAACGCGTGCAGCAATCGAGTTCGTTCAAGGACCCGCGAACTGACCTGCAGCAGGAATCGTGCGTCGGAATCTGTATTTTTGACTTTCCGACAGAGCGGTAATATACACCGGACCGCCCCGACTGACAATCTCCTGCCGACTGGCTTGAAGAACGTCCCAAAGCCCATGTAAAGCAAGGGGGAAGCGGGGACGGTAGCCTGGGGAGACTAGTGAAATTGCCAGTTGTCGGCTGCTTAGCCACGATGTTATTTATCGTTGGCTAGCAAAAATGCTAGCGGCGTGCCATAACGAGATGGCGGAAGCTGGCAATCGCTCGGCTGCAGTGTCTGGGAATCCCGAATACTTGCCCGTGGGTGGGTTGATCTTCATTGACAACCCTCAGATTTCTCCTGGCCCCACGGTACAGGTCAAGTCCGATGACCCGTCCCGGTCGCGAACCGTGAGCGCCCGGCGAATCTGTGCAGAGCCGTCTACCGAACCGCCGCTCCAGACGAACCATGCCAGCCACGACCGTCATGCCTAGATCCAGATTGCGGCTTTATTCATGGCCAACGGTTGCAATCGCCCTTCTGCTGACCCAGGCAGCTCTTTCGCTAATACTGAAGCAAGGCCCCAGCCTGGTCGCGTACTGCGAAATCAGTTATCTGGTTTTGCTGCTCACGGCCAGTGGGGTTGCGGCATGGAATGGATTGCAGAACAGGCAAACCATCCGGTTATTCTGGCTGTTCCTTGCGGCGGCATTTGCGGTTTGGGCGCTGGTGCCGTGCTCCTGGTTCTACAGTGTCGTTCTGCACGGGACAATCCCCGCCTTCCTCTTCGACAATCCTCCATTATTTCTGCACATCGTGTTGATGATCGCGGCTGTGGCCTCGCGTCCTCACCTTAGACTGCCCAGCCATCGGCCGTATCGGCCTACCTTCAACTTTCTGGTCTTACTTTTCGTCTGGGTCTTTGCCTACGCTTATCTCCTCTTTCCCTATTCGTATGGTTCGCAGGCGTCGGCCATGATACTGCGCTTCGAAGGTCTTTACTTCGCGGAGAATCTTTTGCTGCTGGCGGCTCTCGGCCTGCTGGTTTTTCGCTCCCAACCTCCCTGGAAGTCGATCTATTGGCATCTATTCGGCGCATCGGCTTTGTATGCATTCGGTTCCTTAGCGGCGAACGTCGTCTGGGCTTTGAAGGATCCTTCGGGCGATCTGACGGGAACGTCCTTCCCTGCCGTCCGGGGTCTAATCGGGATGGTCTTCACCGCTTCGATCTCCTGGTTTGTCTGGATCGGCTTGCAGGGCCGGAAGCTGACTCCGCAGTTGGCGCAAACCGTGCAGTTGGACACCACCGACACCAGATACAGCTCTGTCCTAGCCATGCTCGCCGTGCTGGCAATCCCAATCGTCGGAGTGTGGGAGCTGTTTCGAACCGATGAGCCTTTTGGCACGCACGAAATCCGTCTGCTCCTCGTAATGATCGCGGGCGTGCTGCTGGGCGTCGCGGTCTTTATTCAGGACTATTTGGCCAATCGCGAGTTCACCACCGACGTGACCGTCGCCCACGACCGCCTTCGTCTGGCGATGGAATCCAGCAAGTCAACCGGCTGGGACTGGGATCTTACTAGCGGACAAAACATTTGGTTCGGCGATTTGGAGACCACGTTTGGCATCAGCGCCGATAGCTATCTCGCCGGGGACCAGGAATTCTATGAACGTATGCACCCAGACGATCGTGAGCGGGTCGCTAAAGCCCTTAGCGACGCGATGCAGAACCAGAAGCCATATACGGCGGAGTTTCGCATCATTCGGCCCGACGGCTCCGTGCGCTGGGTTACGGATCGCGGCAAATTTTATTACACGACTGCGGGCAATCCGCAGCGCGGCCTTGGCATCGGCGTGGACGTCACCGATCGCAAGCAAGCCGAGAATGCCTTGCGGGAGAGCGAGGAGCGCTTCCGTCTAGTATCGAACACTGCCCCGGTGTTGATCTGGATGTCGGGCACCGACAAGCTTTGCACGTATTTCAACAAACCGTGGCTCGACTTTACCGGACGGCCGTTTTCAGCCGAGCTTGGAAACGGATGGGCCGAGGGCGTCCACGCCGATGATCTCAAGCGCTGTCTCATTACCTACACGGAAGCTTTCGACCGGCGAGAAGATTTCAGAATGGAATACCGCCTGCGCCGGCATGACGGAGAATATCGCTGGATCCTCGACATCGGCGTGCCCAGGTTCAATTCCGATCGCTCTTTTGCCGGCTACATCGGATCGTGCATGGATGTTACCGAGCGTAAGCTGGCCGAAGCGGCACTTTCAAGCGTTAGCAGCCGACTGATTGAAGCCCAGGAGCAGGAACGCACCCGCATTGCTAGAGATCTTCATGACGACATCAATCAACGACTGGCATTGCTCGCTATCGAGCTTGAACGACTGAAGATCGATATTCCGGATTCGAACGTCGAAGTCCTCAGCCGCATGGATGAGCTGCGGAAGCACACTTCCGAGATCGCCGGCGATATTCAGGCGTTGTCGCACGAACTGCATTCTCCCCGGCTGGAGTATCTGGGAATCGTAGCCGCGATGCGAGGCTTTTGCCAGGAGTTCGGAGAGAAACAGAAGCTGGAGATCGACTTCCGGAGCCACGATTTACCCAGCCCGGTTTCACCCGACATCTCTCTTTGTTTGTTCCGCGTGCTGCAGGAGGCTCTGCACAATGCCGCGAAACATAGCGGATCGAAGCGCTTCGTGGTTCGCTTCTGGGGAACGCCGGGCGACATTCATCTCACGATTGGTGACTCCGGTGTAGGCTTTGATCTCGAAACCGCCTTGAAGGGACGTGGGCTTGGCCTCATCAGCATGCAGGAGCGCGTCCGGTTGGTGAACGGCACCATCTCAATTGTCTCGAAGCCAGCAAGCGGGACGGAGATCAGTGTTTGTGTTCCGGTCAGGGCAGGCAGCGCCGAGAATCGCATACATCTGTCAGCCTGAACTTTGATTTCGCACCTCTCATCACAGATGGGTACTCTGGGAAAACCGCACATGGGGAAGGGCACTTTTGTATTGTTTGGCTTGAGTTTATTAGGCGCTGCTTTCCTGCACGCGCAAACCTTTCGCGGCGCTCTCAACGGCACGGTTACGGATCCATCCGGCGCAGTCGTTCCGAATGCCCAGATACAGACGACAGAAGTTGCCACCAGCATCAACCACGCTACCGTTACCACTGCGGACGGGCAGTTTTCGATCGCGGACCTTCCCGTCGGCGCGTACAAGATAACCGTCACCGTCGCGGGATTCGCGACTTACACCGCCGACAACCTCGATCTAACGGCGGGCTCCGTTTACACTCTCGCCATCAAACTCTCGTTGGCGAAAGAGAACCAATCGCTCCAGGTGCCGGCCGCCGCGCTAACCATCGACACTACGACTGCAACACAGAGCGACACTATTCCGGAAGAAGCCGTGCAGAACATCCCGCTGAACGGACGGGACTTTACCCAGTTGATCGCGATCGCTCCGGGGTACGGTGGCTACTCAATCAACGGCGGAGGCACGATCAACGGGGCACGGAACAACGGCGTCAACTGGCAACTCGACGGTACCGATAACAATGATTTCTGGTATGACATTCCCGCCATCAACCAGGGAGGCGTATCGGGGATCGCCGGAGTTGTCATGCCTATCGATGCCATTGCGGAATTCTCCACGCAAACCGAATCGAACGCCGAGAGCGGCCGCGACGCCGGCGGTACAGTCAATGTGGTTCTCCGCTCTGGCACCAACCAACTGCACGGGTCGGCGTATTACTACAACCGCAACGAGTTCTACGCAGCCCACTCGCCGTTCTTCGTCCCCACGCCGGAATTTCCTCGAGCACCACGGCTTCGCAACGAAAACTACGGATTCACTCTGGGTGGTCCCATCGTCAAGAACAAGACATTCTTTTTTGTGGGATTCGAGAAGCAAAATTACATTTTCGGACTCACCGGCCTTGCTACCGAGCCTTCCGCCGCCTGGATCCAGAGCGCACAAGCTCTCCTCGCCAAATACAACGTCCCCCAAAGCTCGCTTTCGAGCACGTTGTTTTCAAACTTGTGGCCAAGTTCGATCAGCACACTTCCCGGCACCATCAGCAACTTCTTCGCCAACGATCCCGCCACAGGATACAGCTACAACTACGTGGCAAAGCTGGATCACAATTTCGGCAGCAAACACCATCTCTCACTCCATTGGTTCCTGGGACAGGGCAACCAAATCCAACCTCCAGGTGCGGCCTTGGTGCTGGTTGAGGCCAGTTCCAACCTTGGCTACTATTTCGAGGAAGCTCCCATCCGCGTGGAGAACTACTCTGCCGTATTGAACTCGCAGTTCACGCCCAAGTTAAGCAATCAGCTCTTGTTCGGAGTCAGTTATTTCAATCAGAACTTTCACGACGCCAACAACAGTTTCAACACCAGGGCTCTGGGCCTGTACCTGAGCCCGGATGCGCTGATCAACGGACAACCTATTCCCGGCGCGCCCAACATCGTCATTTCTGGCTTCGATCAAGTCGGGATCACGCCGCCAGAGGGCCGCAACGACATCACTGGCCATCTCACGGACATCGTTTCCTACGTGACCGGAAAGCATGAACTCCGCTTCGGAGGCGAAGTGCGGCAAGGACGCGTCGACGAATTCTATTTCCGCCGTTCGCTTGGGAGTTTTTCATTTGACGGCACCCAAGGACCATGGGCGGGAACGTGCCCCGCGGCCGACGTCGTCTGCGCGGACCAGCTAGCGCTTGCGGATTTCCTGGCGGGCGATGTCAGCACATCCTCGATCGCAGTGGGAGATGCAGAGCGGCACGTTCTGGTCAATTCGTTCGCCTTCTTCGGGCAGGATGCTTGGCGGGCAACTCCAAGACTGACGCTGAATTTCGGGCTTCGCTACGAATACAGCGGCCCTCTCCATAATGGCGACAAGAACCTCCCTGTGTTCATCCCGGGCAAAGGCCTCGTGATCCAAGGGGCCGGCATCGACTCCATCTATCCGTCGGACGGCAACAATCTCGCGCCGAGACTCGGCTTTGCCTATCAACCGGGCAGTCGTGGCGATCTTGTGTTGCGCGGCGGATTCGGCGTTTACTACGAGCAAACCGCGATAAGCCCTTTCCTCGACAATCGCCCACCTAACGCAGCGGCCAACGGACTTGAGAACAATCCCGCGGGTCCAGACGCCGTCGACAACTACGGCCGGAATACTTACAACTGGCAGGCAGTTCAGCAAGGTGGCCAATCGATATTTCCTGGAGTAGTCACTTGCGCCAGCCTGAACTACATCGTCGAACCCGGCTGCGGTGTGCCGAATCCGGTTACGGGGGCCAATATCTACAACGTCTTTTCCGTCGGCCAGAACTTCCGCACACCCTACTACTTTAATTACAACCTTCAACTGGAAAAGGGCTTCGGAAACATCGCCGTGTTGCAAGTCGGGTATGTTGGCAGCCTGGGACGCAAACTGACCATCACGGAGAACATCAATCAGGACGGTGCATTCGACAATCAATATCCCAATGTCGGCTCTATCAATCAATTCAACAGCACCGTGACCTCAAACTACAACGCTCTGCAAAGCGTCCTGAAAATCCGCTCCTGGCACGGATTTACTTCCCAATTTGCCTACACCTGGGCACATGCTCTGGATGAAGCCACGGAATTCCGCGGCGTAATTCCGCTCGCTGGCACCAATTTGAATCAGGAGTACGGCAACAGCGACTTCGACACACGGCAAAATTTCACAGGCTACTGGACCTATGACATCCCCGGCTCGTCGCATGGTCCCAAAATCCTGACCCACGGCTGGCAGTTGAGCGGGCTTTTATCGTTTCACTCGGGGCAGCCCTTTAACTTTCCGGGTACGGGCGCCTCAGGCAGCCAGCGACCAGGCCTGAATTTAATCGGTGATCCGTTTGCTGGCGTATCGCACAGTTTCAATCCCTCAACCGGAGAACAATGGGTCGATCCGGCGGCGTTCTGTGTGCCGTCACCGACCTGCCTGCCAGACAATCCCAATGGTGACCTCTCGCGAAACAAATTTTCCGGGCCCGGCTTTGCTGATGTGGATGTCTCTGTAATCAAGAACATTCCAATCACCGAACGCTTCAGATTGCAGCTTCGCGCCGAAATGTTCAACGTCTTCAACCGGATCAATCTTGCAACCGGAGGCGGATCCGTGGGGTCGAGCGGTTATGTGACCGATACGATTGGGGATTTCTTCGGCGGTCCTGGCATCGGACCGGGCGAACCCTTTAACATGCAACTCGCGGGTAAGATTATTTTCTAGCGGAGAACAACCGATAAATTTTGTCCGTTGTAGCTATTCTCTCCCCCGTTAAAAAAATGTAAGATGCAATGTCTTCGCGAGAAAGTTCACCTGCTCAAGCTGCGTGAACCGTCCACCGGGAATGCGAGAAACATGGAGAAGAGGGGCGAATGAAACTAAGAATGTTGCTGCTTTCCGCAATCTGTATCGGCTTGGCGTGCACCGCCGCGGCCGACACGCTTGTTTTGACCAACGGCCAAGTCATCACCGGAATTTTTATGGGTCGAAGCTCGGCAGGAGTCCAGTTCGTCGGCCCCGATGGCAGTAGTCAAATTTACCCCGCCCAGCAGGTTCAATCCTTGTCGTTTGGCCCCGTTCCCACTCCGCCGCAGCCTCCGGCAGCGCCGCAACAGACTCAGGTTCCGGCTGGAACCGTCCTTCTCGTTCGCATGGTAGACGGCCTCGATACGAGTTCCGCCTACACCGGGCAGCTGTTTTCGGCCACATTGTCGACCAACCTCGCCGCCAACGGCTACGTGGTCGCGAACTCCGGCACAACTGTGTACGGGCAAGTGGTCCAGGCGAACTCGGCCGGACGCGCTACCGGTTCCTCGCAGTTGAAACTGCAGTTGACCCAAATCGTAATTAACGGGAATGCCGTTCCTATCATGACCGATGTTTTTGATTCGCAAAAAGGAAAAAGTTCCGGAAAACGATCGGCGTTCAGGCTCTTGGGCGGAGCCGGACTGGGCGCGGCCATCGGCGCAATTGCAGGCAACGCCGGCATGGGCGCGGCTATCGGTGCGGTCGCCGGCGGTGTGGGCTCGGTCGTGCAGAAGGGCGATCAGGTCCAGATTCCTAGCGAGGCTCAGTTGGAATTCACCCTGACCCAGCCGGTAATGCTCCCGATCATTCAATAAACTTAAGCGAGAACGAAATTCATATCGGAGGAACTGATGAGAATTCGACTGACGATTGCGATCCTGGCGCTGATGGCAGCCACTGGTCTATGGGCCCAGGAGAAGAAAGTACAGGATCCGGCGGAAACCACTGAGCTAAACGATCAGGCCTACATCCGCCTGCTTCGCTCCGACCTGAAGGCCAAGCGCGAGCAGATCGTCAAGGAAGCCATGCAGTTAAATGATCAGCAGTCAGCCGTTTTTTGGCCCATCTACAAGAATTTCGAAGCCGAACAGACAAAGCTAGGCGACGAGAAGCTCGCAATCATCCACGATTACGCCCAGAATTTTTTGACCATGACCGATCCCAAGGCAGATCAACTCGCCCAACGGGTGATGACCTTGGACGAGCAGCGTCTAGCTCTTAGAAAGAAATATTACGAGCTTCTCAAAAAAGCACTCCCTACGGTTATCGTAGTTCGCTTCTTCCAAGTCGAAAATCAGCTCCAGTTGATCCTGGATCTGCAAATCGCCTCAAACCTCCCGATTATCGAGCAATCCGAATAGCCGGCGATTCGGCCTTAAATCAATGAAGCGGAGCCGCTTCGCTCGCATTCGCCGCCCCTGAACCTTCATTCAGCAGCAACCGGTCCGTCTGCGAGTCGTAAGTAAAAATCTCAGCATACCGCCCCCAATTCAAAGCGGCGTCGAGTTGTTGCTGAACGTCGTCTTGCGAGAAGTGCTTCTCCAAAACGTCGCGAAAGAATTCCAAAGGAACTGCCCGGTCAGACTTCCGCTCCAAAGCATTCCGAATCTGCTGGATCAACGTCACATGACTAAGAACCGCATCGCGAAACAATTTCTTTCGCGTCGCGATATCGGCTTCGGAAAATTCCTTCCCCGCAGCAGTAATCTGCACGTCGCCCTGCGTTGACTCCGCAAAGCCCAGCATCACCGCCTCATCCACGATGGGAAACAGATCATCCACTTCCATCAGCAATTCTTCCGCGAGATGGTACAAGTCTTCCCTGCCCCCGCGATCATTCAGGAACTCGAGCAATCCAGCCATTCCTCCGGCCGTCGCATGTGGCAGCGTCTGAAACGTAGCCTTACGCAACGCAGGCAACTTCGCCACCAGTTCAGGCTGCGTCATCACCTTGTAAATGTAATCGACGTAAATAAGAAATTCCGCCGACTTGCGATCCCGCGGCTGCGGCAAGGAAATACGAAAATCCGCCCGAATCTTCGCCGGATGCGTTCCCAGCACCACCACCCGATCCGCCAGCAGTACCGCCTCTTCAATATTGTGCGTGACCAGAAAAATGCTCCGCGTGGGAATCTGATCATTCATCCACAACTCCAGCAACTCGCGCCGCAAACTCTCAGCCGTCAGCACATCCAACGCCGAGAACGGTTCGTCCATGAACAGCACTTCAGGTTCGACCGCCAGCGCCCGCGCAAATCCGACGCGCTGCTTCATCCCGCCAGAAAGTTCTTTGGGATAAGCGTTCTCGAATCCCTTCAATCCCACAATGCCCAGCGTCTGCAACGCCTGCCGATGCCGCTCCGGGTGCCCCACCCCCCGTGCCACCAGCGGGGCCTCAACATTCTCCAACACCGTCAGCCAGGGAAATAACGCAAAACTCTGGAACACCATTCCGATGTTCGGAGTACTGCCCACAAGCGGCTGGCCATGCACCAGCACGGTTCCACTCGAAGGCGCCGTCAACCCGGATAAAATTCTAAGCAACGTCGACTTCCCGGATCCCGAAGGCCCCAGCAACGCACAGATCGTTCCCGACTCAACCGCCAGATCCAACGGCGCAATGATCTGAATATCCCGGCCATCCGGCTGCGTATAACGTTTTTCAATCTGCCGCCCCTCGATCAGGATTTCCCCCGCCTCAGGACGCTGCGGTTCCGGCTCACGCACCGGCGCACTCGCTGCCTGGCTAAACTTCTCAACCGCGACCGCCCCCGAAAGTTCATCCATCAGCCGCTGCCACGCCTCTTCCGGCAGTTCGTCGAACAATCGCATTCGGTCGTCAGGATTAATTCGGTCAATCAGCGCCCGCATCTCTCCCGCCGGCAACGAGTGCAGCAAAACATATTGGTGGTAATAAGGAAAATGAACGACGACCGCGGCGGCAAGATCCGCCGGCAAGTGGCGAAATAACGATTGTTGCTGCTCAAACGGAAGCTCGTCCAATGCCGCAGCCGCGCGCCCGGCATCGGAAGTCTGCAGCAACGCCACAGCCTCATTCCAGCGCGCCTGCGAAACCGCATCCCGAAGCTGCTCCGCAATCGGTGAACTCATCGACGTTCCAACTCCAGAATCAAACTACAACCAATCCCACAAAACAAATGGCACACCAGTTTTACAACTGCTCCAATCTGATTGTCATCCCGAGCGCAGCGAGGGATCTGCATCGCCTGCTTGGCCTTGATAGACTCCACTCTCGCCCCTTCCGCGATAGAATCTTAATTTCCCATGGACAACAAAGCCATCGCCGGCATTCTCTACGAAACCGCCGACCTGCTCGAAATCGACGGCCAGGATTCCTTCCGCATCCGCTCCTACCGCAACGCCGCCGAAGCTATTGAAGCCCAGCCTCAACAAATTGCCGAGCTCATCACCGAGCCCAAGCAGGTTCTCGCCATCCCCGGCATCGGCAAAGGAATGCTGGTAAACCTGCAAGAGATGTTGAAAGAAGGACGCCTTTCCCTGCACGCCGAACTGTTAAAGAAATATCACCCCTCGATGCTCGATCTGCTAAAGATTCAAGGCCTCGGCCCCAAAACTATCGCCTTGATCTGGAGCGCCTATCACGTCTGCGATCCCGAGGGCGTAGAAAAGCTCGCCCAGGAAGGCAAAATTCGCACGCTCCCCCGAATGGGCGAGAAGCACGAACAGAAACTCCTAAAAGCAATTCAGGACTACCGCCGCATCGCCGGACGTTTCCTTCTCGACGCCGCCGAAGCCCAAGCCGCAAAGATCACCGACCATCTGCGCGAGTACCCCGGCATCGAGAAGATCACGCCCGCCGGTTCGCTCCGTCGCGGACGTGAAACCGTAGGCGATCTCGACATCCTCGTAACCGGCAAAGTCTGCTGCGACGACGAAGAACGCCAAAAGCTGATCGATCACATCATCAAACTACCCGGCTTGATGGACATCATCGCTCGCGGCGAAAACAAAATCAGCTTTCGCATGCGCGGCGGCATGCAGGTGGACGTTCGCCTGCTTTCTCCCGATTCCTTCGGCGCAGCCATGCAATATTTCACCGGAAGCAAAGCCCACAACGTCGCCCTGCGCCAGCGCGCCTTGAAGATGGGCTACACATTAAGTGAATACAGCCTCGCCCAACTCGACAACGAAAAACCCGTCGCCGGAAAAACCGAAGAAGAAATCTACGCTAAACTGAACCTCGACTACATCCCTCCCGAACTGCGCGAGAACCTCGGCGAAATCGACGCCGCCGAAAAACACACGTTGCCCACCCTCATCACCCAGGCCGACCTGCACGGCGACGTTCACATGCACACCGTCGAAACCGATGGCCGCAATACCATCGAAGAAATGGCCGAAGCCGCCCGCGCCCACGGCTACCAATACATGGCCATCACTGATCATTCCAAAAACCTCGCCTTCGCTAACGGACTCGACGATCAGCGCGCGGTCGAGCACATCAAACGCATCCGTGCCGCCAACGACAAAATGGACGGCATCCGCATCTTCGCCGGAATCGAGGTCGACATTCTTTCCGACGGCACGCTCGATCTTTCCGACTCCGTCCTCGAACAAATGGACCTCGTAATCGCGAGCGTCCACTCCCACTTCAACCAAAGCCCGAGCGAGATGACCGACCGCCTGCTCAAAGCCGTAGAAAATCCCAACACCTCATTCCTCGGACATCCCACCGGACGCCTGCTCCTCCGCCGCGACGCCTACCAGTTCGACGTAGACGCAATCCTGAAAGCCGCCGCCAAACGAAAAGTCGCAATGGAGTTGAACGCGTATCCCGACCGCCTCGATCTCTGCGATCGCCATCTTCGCCTGGCAAAACAATACGGTGTAAAGATCGTAATCAACACCGATTCCCACCACACCTCCCACCTTGACAAAATCCGCTACGGCATTCTCCAGGCCCGCCGCGCATGGCTAACCAAACCAGACGTCCTGAATACCCTCCCAGCCAAAGAGTTCGCCAAAGCCATGAAACACTCCTAGTCAAACGTAAGAGCAACCAAGCCGTCCCCCAAAGTCATGATGCCATCAGTCACGCTGTCATCAGTCGCGCTGTCATCCCTCGCGCTGTCATCCCTCGCGCTGCCATCCCTCGCGCTGTCATCCCTCACGCTATCATCCCTCGCGCTGCCATCCCTCGCGCTGTCATCCCTCACGCTATCATCCCTCGCGCTGTCATCCTGAGCGCAGCGAAGGATCTATGCATTCCGCTCGCCGCACCCAATTTTCACGTCCGCCTCTGTCACAGCCCCGCAGCGGCGGCATGTGATGGCCCGCACGTTAGTGCCGAAAATCGCGGACAAAAGCACCGCAGTAAAACAATCTGCTTGATTGTTACAACCCGGTTAAAACTACTACCCAACCGCAGATTCAAAGACGAAATCACAATCCGCAAATTACAATTACGCTTCGACCCGTACGGCCCGGTTCCCATGCCGAGAACAATCACTGAAAGCAAAACCGCCGCCAAGAAATCCCACCGCCGCAATGGACACGCCAGAACCACACCAACTCCG
>Ga0206933_1050_pt2 | contig 14928 bp, 10 predicted proteins | sample Alteio_BWOrgHeat_15_FD_152937 | JGI IMG/M metagenome (GOLD analysis project Ga0206933, IMG submission 152937) | Enriched cells from forest soil in Barre Woods Harvard Forest LTER site, Petersham, Massachusetts, United States -... | ecosystem: Environmental > Terrestrial > Soil > Temperate forest >... | reverse complement strand
GGAGCGGATTCGCATTGGGGCACTGTTACATGACATCGGCAAGATTGGAATTGCAGACAGCGTCCTGCAAAAGTCCGGCCGGCTCAGAGACGACGAGTTCGCGATGGTCCGTGAGCATCCCGTGATTGGGCGCAGGATTCTGGAGGGCGTTGGCGGTTTTGCGCCGTTTCTGGGAGCGGTTGAGTTGCACCACGAGAACTGGGATGGAACAGGCTATCCCAAAGGACAATGCGGCGAAGAGACGCCGATCGACGCGCGCATTATCCATGTTGCCGATGCGTACGATGCAATGACCACGGATCGCTCTTACCGGCCTGGCATGAGTCACGAGAAGGCCATTTCCATCCTCAGGGAAAATGCAGGCATTCAGTTTGACCCGCGTATCGTGGAGGTCTTTGTAAAGCTGCTACCCGAGGCACTCAGCGCGTGTTCGGCGGAAACGGCAAGCGAGATGGAAGAGCACGCAGCGGTGGTGGCGGGATGAACGTGGCAACATTCAGAGTGCTGCTCTTATGCCTGCTGAGCGGAGCGCCTGGCGGGCAGTTGCTGCATGCGCAGGAGGCAGCAACTGGCTTTGATATTCGTGCGACATTGACGGCGCAGATGGCTGCTTCAAACGAATTGACGGAGGCTCCGCGATCAGGAGCCCCAACAGTTGCCGGAGCTCGTGCAATTGTCTATCCGACGTGGAAGATCAGCGATCACTGGTTCGCGACAGGAGCTCTGCAGTTTGCGACGCGCCCTTACTACTACGACGATTTCTCAACCACTGGCTATGGGGCGAAGGGCGTGGTCCTGCAGTCGACGCTGAACTACTCACGTGTTTCGCGCGGCGGATCGGTACTTGTGAGAGCTGGGGTTCTGTCGACGGCATTCGGCTCGTTTATGCTGCGCTACGATGACGCCGACAACGCTCTCATCGATCTTCCCGTGGGATATGGCTACTACTATTCGCCTGTCTCGATAGAGGGCTTGGCAGGCATGCAGATCGATGCAACGAGAGGCCGGATGGACGGGCGGGTACAGTTCGCGAATTCGTCGCCTGCAAATCCACGCAGTCCTTTCGCCCATGATCAATATGGCAACTGGGCGGGAGGTGCTGGGTACACGATTCGGCAGGGTCTTCGCGTGGGTGCATCGGGGTATCGCGGGCCGTATCTCAGCCGCAATTATCCGTACTTCTTTCCAGGGGAAGCGAATCCGAACACGCTGCCTGCGCATGCGCTTGGCCTGGATGTGAGCTGGGCGCATGGCCACACGAGCGCACAGGGCGAGCTGCAGAAGTTCCAGATGCCATATATGAAGATTCCGACGTTTCGTGAATCTACAGGATATGGTGAGGTGAAGCGCGTGCTAAGTGCACGCTGGTATCTTGCGGTTCGCGGCGGTTATTCCAGTGCGAATGCATCAGGCAGGATGCAGACAGTTGAGACAGCGGCGGGCTTTCGACCGAACAGGCTGCAATTGCTCAAGGCCGGGTACGAGTATGAGCACTACAGCACGGGCGCTGAGCGGAACGATAATGTTTTCGCGGTGCAGTTTATAACTATGCTTCACCATTCCGCCGGGCACGAATAGCGAATGGCGGCGGCTTCTAGAGAGAACTGCCAAACCACCTTTGTATCGTTTCTTCGACGGCGATGATGTCTGGCGCTGAGTTGGTCGCCCATGCCACGAAGCCGTCTGGTCTTAGAAGCAATGCGGCGAGTTCCTTACTGTCTTTAGCTTTGTTGACTGCGTATTTCAGGCGGCCGCTGTAGTGCTGACTCAAGTTGCTTAATGCATCGTTGCCGATGAAATCGAGGAGGATCCCGATCCCTTCGTGCAGAAGATCTCCCAGGCGGGAGCCGTCTTCAAATTCGAAGTCTGGCGCGCTGCGGCCTATGAGCGGATGATCTCCGGAAAGATCGTAACGGAGCGAGACGCCGGAGATTTTCTCAGCAAAGTAAGACGTGCCTTCGCCGGTGTTAATGAGGTCGCGAATGACGCTAGCGATCGCGTGGGAGTGCGGATCGGGGCGCATGATGGCGACTTGTGCGCGTGTCCACTCGAGAGCCCAGGCTCCCACCGGATGGCGCTCTGTGGTGTAGGTATCGAGGAGGCCATCTGGAGCTCCGCCTTTGATGGTGGCGGCGAGTTTCCAGCCGAGGTTCATTGCGTCGCCGAGGCCAGTGTTCAGGCCTTGTCCGCCGAGTGGCGAGTGGATGTGGGCGGCGTCTCCCGCGAGAAGGACGCGGCCTTTGCGATAGGTTGTCGCCTGGCGCGCGCGGTCAGTGTAGCTGGTGGCAACGTGGACGGTCGTGAGTGTCACATCTGTTCCCGAGACACGCCGCAGAATTTCCTGCAATGACTCAAGCGTGATGGTCTGAGTTCGATCGAAGGTGGCGTCGTCGAAGTCAATGATTCCAACGCGGCCCGGGCCGGGGCCGAGAAGATACATGCCTGTCCTGGTAAGGTTGAAACCTGGACGCAGCTTTTCCGGGTCGGCGATATCGACGGATGCGCTGTAGCCGGTGAATTCAGGGTCAGTTCCTGCAAATTCGAATTCTGCAAGTTTTCGTACCGTGCTTCGGCCTCCATCGCAGCCGATCAACCATTGAGCCTGAAAAGATTCATCCCCGGCACGGACAGTTACGTTGTCTTCAGTCTGCGTAAAGTCTGTTACGGACATGCCGCGTTTTATCTCGACGCCGAGTTCCTCGGCGCGCTCGGCCAGCAACTCTTCGACTCCTAAGAGCGATACCATGCCTCCGGCAGCCGAGGGGCCTTGAATCACATACTGCTGGTTAGAGAGGTCTATCTTGTTGGCGTCGAGCATGATGCCGGCAAAGTGCCCTGCGAACCGCGGCGGTGGCGGGGCTGAGGGTGTTTGAGCCGGGCCCAGATCCATGCCCGGTCTTTGTGCGGCGTTCATCCATGCGAGAGAGGACTCGCGTAGTGGCTTGAGCATTCCGCGACGGTAGAAGGCTTCGACGGAAGGAAAGTTGAGGCCGCGCATACCCATCCAGCCTTCTTTCAATGGGGAATGCGGATCTTCCATTCGCTCAAGCACGAGGACGGAGACACCGGCAAGTCCCAGCTCACAGGCAAGGAAGAGGCCTACGGGACCGCCGCCGGCGATGATTACGTCGTGAGGCATCGACACACTCCGATTCCGCAATTCATTTTCGCAAGCTGATTACGATTTTCTGGTGGCATGGGTTCCCGGGCACTTTGGCTTTGAACCTACTCCGTGCGCAATGCCTCTGCGGGATCTACTTTGGAGGCGCGCGCGGCGGGCAGCCAGACAGCGAGCAGCGCCACCGCGGTGAGGATCAGAGGTGCGGTAAGAAAGGCGGCTGGGTCCCAGGAATTGACGCCGAAGAGGAAGCTGGCAATGAGGCGTGTGAGGCCGAACGCCGCAGCTATACCGAGGGCAACTCCGATGACGGCCAGACGCATACCATGCCAGACGACGAGTTTGAGGATAGCTGTGCGGTCCGCGCCGAGAGCCATACGAATGCCCATCTCCTGCGTGCGCTGCGCGACTGTGTAGGCCATGACGCCGTAGATGCCGATAGCGGCCAGTGCCAGTGCGACTCCTCCGAAGATACAGAGCAAGAGCATGTTGAAACCCTCGCGCGGAGTGGACCGGCCCATGACCTCGTCCATCGTGCGAACATGCGCTACGGGGAAGCCGTGGCTCGCGATGCGGAGCTGCTCAGTAACAGTGGGGATGAGCGAGTGGGGATCGGAATGAGTTCGCACGACCCATACGAGTGCAGAAGTATCAGAGTAAGCGGCCTGATAGCCGTCGGGCACCTGCGCGGTGGGAACGATCATCATCGGATCCGGAGGCTTGCCGAGGCCGTTGTTGTGGATGTCCTCTACGATGCCAACGATAGTGCGGGTTGTTTCGCCGGCGAAGGTTGGACCGATGTCTCCGCCGATGAGAATGTGCTGCCCGACGGGGTCTTCGTTGGGCCAGTAGGCTTTGGCCAGCCCTTCCGTGATGAGAACAACGCCGGGCTTGCCGCCGATGTCATTTTCATTGAAGTCGCGGCCGCGCAGCAGAGGGATCTTGAAGACCTGGAGGAATCCCGGCGAGATGCTGGTGAAGCGCGCGCCGGCTTTGGATTTGTCGACCGACCGGCCAAGAATCTGGAAGGGCAGGCCATCGTCAACCTGATTGGGAAGCCAGACAGATGTTGCGGAGAGTTCGGCGCCGGGAAGAGCATTGAGGCGGTCGCGACCCTGCTTTGAGAGCTGGGAGACTCCAGCAGCTGTGTGAAGGCGCTCGCCTGTCATGGACATCTCAAGAGTGAGGACATTGTGTGAATCGAAACCGGGCGAGACGGCGCGCAGAGCGATGAAGGTTCGGATGAGGAGCGCAGAGCCGATGAGCAGAACTAGGGCGAGTGAGACTTCACTGATGATGAGGAGAGAACGAATTTTGCCGTGACGGAATCCGGTCCCGGAGCGGCTGCTGCTCTCTTTCAGCGTGGTGTTGAGATCGGTGCGCGCAGCGCTGAAGGCAGGGACAAGGCCGAAGAGAATTCCGGTGGCGAGCGAGACGACGAGCGTGAAGGCCAGCACGCGCCAGTCAATGCTCAATGAGGAACCGTCTGCGCCGACGCGAGGCAGGCCGGTAGGGCTCAGGGCGAGCAAGGCACGTACACCGGCAAAGCCGAGAGCGAGGCCAACGATGCCTCCGGTGACGGAGAGCAGGACGCTTTCGGTGAGAAGCTGGCGGATAATGCGGGCGCGGCTTGCTCCGAGAGCGGCGCGGATAGCGAACTCACGCTTGCGTCCGGTAGCGCGGACGAGAAGAAGATTGGCAACGTTGGCGCATGCGATGAGCAGAACGAGACTGACGGCTCCCAGCATGATGAACAGGGACTGACGCACATCGCCAACGATGCTGTCGCGGAGCGGGGTGATGCTGAATTCCTGGTGGGGATCTCCCTGCGGATAATCGCGATGGAACTGCGCCGCGGCTAGCTTGAGTTGGGCGTTGGCCTGGTCAAGGGTGACGCCGGGTTGGAGCAGTCCGGCAATCTGGAAGAAGTTGTTCATGTCGGTGCTGGCGGCCTGGAACTGGAAGGGCATCCAGAGGTCTGCCTGAGGATCGGAGAGGAAGTTCTGGCCGATGACGCCGACAACGGTATAGGGCTCGTTGCCGATAGAAATAGATTTGCCGACGATGCCGGGATCGCCGCCGAATTTGCGCTGCCAGAGGCCGTAACTCATCACGACAACTTTGCCGCCGTGGGGCTGATCTTCCTGCTGCGTGAAGGTGCGGCCAAGGGCGACGGGCGCGCCATAGAGGCGGAAGTAGCCTTCAGTGACATGGATGCCGTGGACCTGCTCGGGGTGTTCTCCGGTGAGGTTGAAGCCGGGACCTGCGTTATCGTAGGCTGCAACTTCTTTGAAGACGCTGGTCTGGCGCTGGTAGGCATGAAACTCGGGAATGTTGGAAAGAAAGTTTGCAATAACTGCCGAGCGCGTGCCGAACTCGACCATACGATCGGCGTCGGGATAGGCGAGTGGTTTCAGAAGTACCGTATTGACGACGGAGAAGATGGCGGTGTTCGCGCCGATGCCAAGCGCCAGCGCGGCGATGGCTGCAATTGTGAAGCCGGGATTCTTGATGAACATCTGGAGCGCGTGCCGGATGTCATTGCGAAGATCGCGCATTATCGACTCCTCTTTGGCTGGACTTCTACAGAAGAGACTATAGAGTACGCGTTTCAGTGAGGCTCACATGTAGAGCATTACTGCCACCTGCAGATAGAGGCACCCCTGTTGTTACTTCACTGCTTGCATCTGAGGTTTTTTCCAGGTGCCGTTGAGTACGGCTTCGCCGGGCATATAGACACGATAGACGGCGTAGAACGGGCCGTCTGGAGCGGGCAGCCAGTTTGATTCCTTGTTTTTGCCCGGGGAGTTTTTCTGGATGTAGAAGGTAAGCGATCCGTCCGGTCCGTATTTGTAGGACTTGAGCGTCGTCGAGTTGAGCAGATAGCGGTGGATGGGGTTGGCCACGAGCAACTGCGTTTTGCCGTCATACATGGTGAGAGACCAGAAAGCGTGATATTCGGGGATTGCGCCTTTGTCGAATCGGAGGATGTAGTTGTTCTTCGATGCGTCGAGGGGATGGTGGTCGACGTCGGCGAAATAGCCGAAGTAGATGGCGTCAGCACCGGAGTTGCCATAGAGGCCGAGTTTGGCTCCTGCGTAGCGATAGAGGTAATTGTTCTTGAGAAAGTCGCGAGTACCGAACATCTCTGCGCTGGAGATCTGGTCGGAGTTAATGCGCTTCATGACTCCGTTAATGTCTGCGGCTGAATCTGCGATGCCGCTGGTTATCGCTTCTCTTGTCTCAGCAGAAAACCCATTCCAGTTGAAGTCTTTTCCTGCACCGATGTTGAGCTTGGCGAAGCGCGCCATGAGGTCCGTTTCGGATGGGTCCGTGGGACAGAACTGAAGGAGGAAGTTGACATAGGGAAATAAGGCTGGTGTGGTCAGCATGTCATCTGCCGGCTTGGGCCAGTTCACTGCCGGAGCAACGGGAGGCGCGGGCTGATGGAGGAAGGCGCTAAGAGGTTGCGCGTGGTAGCCGGACTGAATCTTGTGGACGTTATTGATGTCGGCGGCGTTAAAGAGTTGGGTGCGAATGATGAGATAGGCGAACTGCGTCTGCGCGCGCAGGACAGCTTTGATGCCCGGCGGCGTTGAGGCTCTCCAGTTGGGGCCGGCGATCATGAAGTTACCACCGTCGTTGCCATAACTACGGGTGCCAAGATAGGCGAAGTTGAAGGTATAGAGATCGATAAGTTGACCTGTGTAGTAGCGGTTCTTCTCGATGCGAGGCATAGTGACGACGATGGGCTCCGCACGAAGATCCATCCACAGGAAGGAGTAAGGCGTGTCAGAGTTAGGAGTGACGACGAATTTGTCTTCCGGTGTAGCGACTCCGCTGGCGTTGACTAGCGTGTTGAATGGGCCGCGGTAGTCGTGACCGGTGGTATCAATGGACTGTTTGTAGAGCGTCTGATAGTTAGCGCCCATGGGAAAGCCGTAAATATAGGCTTCTTTGGCGATGGCGCGGGCTTCCTGAGGAGGGGGGATAGTGTCTCCTGACTTGCTGTTGCAGCCACTAACCGTTAACACCATCGAGATCAAAGCGAGTACTGAAAAGATCTGGTTCTGTTGCAATCGCATTGCCGCTCTCCTTGTAAGTTGGGCACTAGTTTGAGCGCACTACGGCGGGGGACTTCCACGTGCCTTTGATGAGTTCGGGCTTGGGCAGGTAGTAGCGCATGGCGAGCATGAATGGCGCTTTGGGAGCGGGTAGCCAGTTGGGTTCTTTGTCTTTACCGGGGGAGTCGGCCTGGATGTAAATGGTGAGGCCACCATCGGAATCGAGCTTAAGGTTGGGCAGCATGGGCGAATTGATGAGGTAGCGGTTGATCGGGTTCTTGACGAGAAGCTGCTGCGGCAGGTTGTACATGGTGAGCGACCAGAACGCGTTGACTGGCGGGAACTGGCCTTTGGCGAAGTGAAGAGTGTACCGGGCCTTGCTGCCATCGAGCGGCTGGCCGCTGGAATCCTTCTCGTAAAGGGGATAAAGCGCTTCTTCCTTGGAGTTAGCGCCGATTCCCATCTGGGCTCCGGTGGCGCGAGCGACATAGTCGTTGTGGAGGAAGGCGCGGGTTCCGAAGAAGTTGCTGATATCGCCTCCGCTTGCGGCTCTGCGGGTGTCGATCTCCTTCTGACCGTCCGTCATGCCGGCCTCATAAGCTGCTTTGGTCTCAGACGAGCTGGTGGAGAAGTTAATCGTCTTGCCGGGACCGATGTTGATGCCAGCAAAGCTGGCGCGAAGCTTGGTTTCGCTGGATTGCGTTGGACAGAACTGGAGGAGGAAGCTCATCACGTTGAAGAACTGCGGAGAGGTCTTGATCTGCGCGGGAGGCACTGGCGCGATCCAGTGAATGGTGGGACTTGGAGATGGCGCGGGTTTGCCCAGGAACGCCGAGAGCGGCTGGGCTTTGTACTGGGCCTGGATCTTTTTGACGTTGTCGAGGTCGTTGGCGTTAAAGAGCTGGGTGCGCCCGACTACGTTGATGAACTCGGTCTCGGGATGCAGGACTTTGGTGATGCCGGGTGGCGGAGTGCCTTTCCATCTCGGGCCAACGATGAGAAATGTGCCGCCGTTGTTGCCGGTGGTGCGGGTGCCGAGGTAGTCGAAGTTGAAGGTGTAAAGATCCATCATCTGGAAAACCCAGTATCGATTCTTCTCGACTGGAGGAATGGTGAGAACTATGGGCTCGGCCCGTAGATCGAGGCTGAGAAAGGTGTAAGGAGTGTCTGAGTTAGGGGTGACGAAGGCTGTATCGTCAGGAGTGAAAACACGTGCGAAGCTCAAGGGCGCGTTGAATGGACCCTTGTACTGTGGATTCTTCTTGTCAATGGAGAAGGCGTACATCGTGAGGTAAGCCTGCACCATGGGATATCCGTAGATATAGGCGTCTTTGGCAATGCTCCTGACCTCATTCGATGAGGGAGAGCTCTGTGCTGAGAGAAAACCCATGGCGAGAACAAGGCAGAGGGGAACTGCTTTCCAGCCCGTACTTTTGAGCATCTTGATCGCTCCGGATCGTCGCAAATCTCAGGAATAGCCAGTCCTGGTCAGCTTCGATAGTGAACGTAGCGACGGAGATTCCCCACTGATACTTATGACAGCCGTTGCTTGAACCAGGCGACGCTCAGAAGACCTTGACGCGGATTGTCAGGTAGGTCTTGGGGTCTTTGCGGATGGCCGTAATGAGCTGGCCGGTGTCGTTAAGCGTCTTGTCGAGATTGTCGTAGAGATCCCGGTTGACGACAAGCTGGCCGAGGGTGCCTCTGCCTTCATCAAGATTCTTGAGCAGGATGTTGAGGCGGCCGACTGTCTCTTCGACCTTCATAGCAAAGGCAGGATCTTTGGCGAGCTTGCCGAGCGAGCCTTTGCCGGTGTTGATGTTGATGAGAAGTTCGTTGGTGTTTGCGATGGCGGTGTTGAGGTTCTTAAAGAGCGTATCGTCGCGAAGCAGCTTGCCGGCGGTTCCCTCACCGTTGTTGAGGCGCGTGGCGATCTCATCGAGCTTGGCAATGGTGTTATTGGCATGGTTGTAAAGCTCGTCGTCATTGACGAGCTTGCCGATGGTACCCTTGCCGTTGGCAATCTGGTTGCTGAGCGCCTGGAGCTGGTCGATGGTGCGAACGAGTTTTTGGGCCACGGCTGGATCGTTGATGAGCATGCCCGCCGTGCCCTTGCCGCTGTTCAGGGAATCGACGAGGACACCGACCTTTTTGATGACCAGGTTGATGTTCTGGATGGAGTCCTGGCTGGAGCCGATGACGTCCTGAATACTCGCCTTGTTGGATACGGCCAGAGTCGCGTTGTCCTGGATCTCAGGGCCTTTGGCATGGACAGACGAGATTTCGATGAAGGCGTCACCCAGGACCCCAGCCTGGTCGATAGCGATCGTCGAGTCTGTGCGCAGCGAGGGCAGATACCTTGCGCCGACACGGGAGATGACCTCGATGGCCGCCGGTTCATGAGACGGCACAATGCGCAGGTGGGTCACGTTGCCGATCGTGACGCCATCAAGAGTGACCGGAGCGCCGATTTTGAGGCCGTTTGAGTTTTCAAAGTAGGCGCGGATGTTCAGCTTGCGGGTAAAGAGGCCACCGGTCGACCCGGAAAGGATGAAGATGAGCACGGTAAGCGCCGTCATCGCCGCGAGAGACAGGATGCCGACTTTTAATTGCGACCAACGGAGTTCTTTCTGGCTGGGCATCGCTGAGCTCCTAGATGGAGTGAGAATATCAGACGGCGATTCGCCGCAGATGTATGTTCTTCAATCATTTGAGCGTCGGCGGGGAGGTGGGATGCGCTTCAGGCACTTTCAAGTGAGACGCTGGCCATGGCCAGAATTTCAGTATGGGTGAGCGAGACGACGGCATGGGTGACGCCGAGCCGGGAGGCCAGCTGCGCGGCACGGCCATGGAAAGCGAGGCCGGGGCGTCCGGAGGCTTCCCGAGTGACTTCGATTTCGAGCCAGGTGACTCCGTAGCTGATGCCCGTTCCGAGGGCTTTGGCAGCGGCCTCCTTGGCGGCGAAGCGGGCAGCGAAGCTCTCAGCGGCGTTGCGCTTGCGCATGCAATAGGCCTTTTCGCGGGGCGTGAAGATCCGATCCAGAAAGCGGTTGCCGAAGCGGGCGATCGACTTCTGAATGCGTGGAATTTCGGTTAGGTCGATTCCCGTTCCAACAAGCATCTTGCATGGAGGCTACCACAGCTTTGACGGGGCTTGAATGCGGATTGTATTTAGGCCTGTGTGCTTTGTTGGATAAGTGTCCTACGGTGGGCCAGTTTCGTCGCATGGCAGGACACAGGTGAAGAGAGCTGAAGACGATCCGATGAAGGAGCAATGAACCCGTTGACCGTGCCGCCGACCCCGAGCAGCTCCAGTTTGGAGTCGTCGTGGGCGCTACGCATGAAGGCAACGACGATGGACGAGCCTTCAAGGGTGATCCAGATGCTGAGCGGGGCGATTCTGGGCAATGGCGGGTGGGTGCTGAGCCGGGGCGCCAACGACTCGGGCGTGATCAATATGCTCTTTGAGTTCGAGCGCATGCAGTGCGTGGAGATCTACGCGGTGCTGATTGCGGCCGGGTTGGAACTAAGCCAGCTGGCGCATATGCGATTTACCGAGCTGTGTCAGTGCACGCGCAGTCACTTTGCGGATTGTGGTGGAGAGATTGTCAGCGTGGATCTGGAGATTCACAGCTTCTTTGTGCAGGATGCGGCACGATAATGACTTCGTTTAGCCTGCTTCCATGAGGCCGTAGCGGCGTTGCCACGCCTGACGCAGGTGATCCCAGACGCGTTTGCGTTCGGCTTCGGTTACGGAGTCTTCCGGGGCTGAGGCGAAGCGGGCTGCCTCCTGCTTGGCGAGCTCGAGCAGATCGCGATCGCGGACGAGGTTGGCGACGCGGAAGCCGGGCAGACCGGCCTGACGGGTGCCGAAGAATTCGCCGGGGCCGCGCATGGCGAGGTCCAGCTCGGCCAGTTCAAAGCCGTTTTGCGTACGGACCATGGCGGCGAGGCGCTCTTCTGCTTCAGGGGAAACGCGCTCGCCGGTCATGAGGATGCAGTAGCTCTTGGCTGCGCCACGGCCTACGCGACCACGAAGCTGATGAAGCTGGGCCAGGCCGAATCGCTCGGCGTGATCGACGACCATGACTGTTGCATTGGGGACGTCGACTCCGACTTCGATAACAGTGGTTGAGACGAGTACATCGATTTCACCGCGCTGGAAGCGTCGCATGACGACTTCTTTTTCATCGGCGTCGAGGCGGCCGTGCAGCAGGCCCACGCGCAGATCCTGCAGGGCGCCGGTGCGGAGCTGGTCATACATGTCAGTGGCGGAACGGAGCTCAGGTTTGATGGTGGGTTGCGGATTCAATTCAGGGAAGAGCTTGGCCTTACTTCCCTTCCGCGGACGCTTCGGCGCGGGCGGCGGGACGGCGGCTTCTGCTTCTGCGGCGGCAAAATCCAGTTCGGGCTGGTCGTCGCGTGGTCCTTCGATGATGGGGTAGACGATGTAGGCCTGGCGCTTGAGTACGACCTGCTTGCGGACGAACTCCCAGACTTCGGCCTGGCGTTCGCCGGGGACACGCCGGGTGATGATGGGTGTGCGGCCAGGGGGCAACTCGTCAAGGACGCTGGCGTCGAGGTCGCCGTAGAGCGTGAGCGCCAGGGTGCGAGGGATAGGCGTGGCGGTCATGACAAGGACATCGGGCTCGGTCGGCTGCTTTTCGTTGTCGCCTGGTTTTTTCATCAGCTTGAATCGCTGCATGACGCCGAAGCGATGCTGCTCATCGACAACGACCAGGCCGAGGCGGGCGAAGTCTACTTTTTCTTCGATGAGCGCGTGGGTGCCGATGACGAGCTGTGCTTCGCCGCGGAAGATCTGGCCTCGGGCGGAGCGCTTGCGGTCGTGGTCGAGCGAGCCGGTAAGAAGCGTGATTCGATAAGGCTTGGAGGAGCGGCTGAGGAGCTTGCGCGCTGCGAGGTAGTGCTGGGTGGCAAGGATTTCTGTGGGGGCCATCAGGGCGGCCTGATAGCCGTTTTCAATGGCGACCAGCATGGCCTGCAGGGCGACGATGGTCTTGCCGGAGCCTACGTCGCCTTGCAGCAGGCGGCGCATGGGGTGGGGCTGACGCATGTCTGAGACGATTTCGCCGAGGGCGCGTTTCTGCGCTTCGGTGGGATGGAAGGGCAATATCTCGCGGATGGCGGCGCGGACTTCGTCGCCGGTGGTGAAGGCTACGCCGGGCTGCTTGTGACCGCGGCGGCGCTTGAGCTCGAGGCCGAGTTCGAGGAAGAAGAGCTCTTCGAAGATGAGGCGGCGCAGGGCTGGGGTGCGAGCCTCCATGAGGGCGATCTGGGTGACGCCTTCGGGCGGGAAGTGGGCTTCGCGGAGGGCGGTTTCACGATCGGGCATGCCGAGGCGTTCGAGCATGGATTGCGGCAGGCACTCGGGGATTGCGCCCTGGATGCTTTCGAGCAGGCGGAAGAGGACTTTGCGCTGCCAGCGGGAGGCTAGTTGCGATCCGCCGAGGGACTCGTAGACGGGCGTGATGCGGCCTACTTCGAGGAGGCGGGTCTCTTCATCGTCGCTGAGGCCGGGCAGCAGTTCGAACTGCGGCTGGATCATCTTCATGTTGCGCGTGGAGCGCGAAGGCTCGACTTTGCCGAAGAGGGCGATGGTTTGCCCTGCCTGGAAGCGGCCCTGGAGGTAGCTGCCGTTGAACCAGACGCACTTCATGGCGAGCGCGCCCTGGCCTACGGTCATCTCGAAGATGGGCATGCGCTTGGTGCGGAGGAGAACAGTGCCGCGAATCTCGGCGATGACGGAGGCCATTTCTCCCGGCTTCAGTTCGTCGAGGCTGCGGGGATGCTGGCGGTCTTCATAGCGGAAGGGCAGGTGGTAGAGCAGGTCTTCAGCAACCTGGATGCCTTTGGTGGCGAGAATCTCGGCGACTTTGGGGCCCACGCCGCGAACATAGGTGACCGGCGTGTCGAGGCGGATGGAGGATAGCGTGGGCACACTCTGGATGCTACCAACTCGGCGGCGGCCCGGGCCAATTGACCGAACCTAATCTCTGACGAGACGGCGTTGCAGCGCTTCCAGCGTCTGGCCTTTGGTTTCGGGGTAGGTGAAGAGAACCACGAAGAATTGCACGACGGTCATGATTGCGAAGAAGACGAATGGGGTCGCAGTGCCGAGGCGGCCTGCGAGCACTGGAAATTCAAGAGCGATGGCGGTGTTCATGATCCAGTGAGAGGCGTTGCCGACGCCCTGCCCCTTGGAGCGCACTGCGTTGGGGAAGACTTCGCCGATGTAAACCCAGATGACGGCTCCCTGGGAGAGCGCAAAGAAGGCGATGTAGGTGACAAGCAGCCAGAGCAGCGCCGACTGGTGGGTCTGTGTGTGGAAGACCCAGGCGACTCCGGCGAGGCAACCAGAGGTTCCGACGGCGCCGATGAGCAGCAGGGTCTTGCGGCCGAGCTTATCGATCGCCGACATGCCGACCAGCGTGAAGATGAGGTTGGTGGCTCCGATGGCGATGGACTGCATGTCGCTGGAGATCTGCGTGAACCCGGCAGAGGTGAATATGTTGGAGAGATAGTAGAGGATCGCGTTGATGCCTGCGAGCTGGTTGAATGCGCCGATGGTAATGGCGAGAAAGAGCGGGTAGCGGTACTTCCACTTGAAGACCGGCTCGTGGGCGGTGGCATGTTCCTGGGCCAGGGCGTCGCGGATATCTTTCAGTTCGGCGTCAGGGTCCGGCGCGCCCATGGATTTCAAAACTTCGAGTGCTTCATCAATACGCGCCCTGGAGACAGACCAGCGCGGGCTGCGCGGGATGCGGAAGAGAAGGACAAGGAAGGCCAGCGCCGGAATGGCGGCTACGCCAACCTGCCAACGCCACTCCGCTGAACCCAGATGCAGCAGGCGGATGCCGTAGTTGGAGGCATAGGCGACGAGGATGCCGACGACTACGTTGATCTGGAAGGTGCCGACGAGGCGTCCGCGAATCTTTGCTGGGGCAAGCTCAGCGATGTAGACCGGACCGAGGACTGAGGACGCGCCGATGCCGAGTCCGCCGAGGAAGCGGAAGACCATGAGCGAAGGCCAGTTCCAGGCGAGTGCGCTGCCGATGGCCGAGATAACGTAAAGCACGGCGGTAATGCGCAGGGTTTCGCGGCCACCGAGCTTCTGCCCGACGACGCCAGCACCGAAGGAGCCGACTACGGTGCCAATGAGGGCGATGGCGACGGTCCAACCTTTGCCATAGTCGCTGAGATTGTAGAGACGGACGAGAGCATCAATGACACCGGAGATTACGACGGTGTCGAAGCCGAAGAGCAGCCCGCCCAGGGCGCCCGTTATCGTTGCTTTCAGCAGGTTCAGGTTCAGTCGCATTCAGTCGTCGCCTTGAGAACAAGGGCCATCATACAGGTCCGGCTGGAGTTGTCTGGAAATACGCCGGCCGCAAATTGGCCCTTTATGGCGAATAAATGACAAAAGCAAAACCCCGAGGGGTGGGTATAGGGCAGGGCTTAGGGATTCGGGAACGAGGAATCGGTGGTCGAGGATTTAGCGGTAACACTCTCGAGAGGCGATTGTCGAAAAAATCAACTGATGGTTTCACTGACCGATTCGTTGGTGGACTTTCGGCTGGCGGATGGGGTAACAGTGAGGATTCTACAGCTCTCTTTGCCTGCGGCCGCCCAGGCGAGCGGCAGGTCGCTTTCGAGATAGTCGCAGCCGCCGCGGTCGTCACGTTGAATCCCGTGGGAGTGCGGTCAATCCCCGTGGTCTCAACTTTT
>Ga0206933_1119_pt1 | contig 15254 bp, 22 predicted proteins | sample Alteio_BWOrgHeat_15_FD_152937 | JGI IMG/M metagenome (GOLD analysis project Ga0206933, IMG submission 152937) | Enriched cells from forest soil in Barre Woods Harvard Forest LTER site, Petersham, Massachusetts, United States -... | ecosystem: Environmental > Terrestrial > Soil > Temperate forest >... | reverse complement strand
CAGGTAATAAATTTTTTCGCTTGCTCACCCCAAAATGATTCAGGGTCTTGCAAAGAACGGGCATACATTGCGCGGTATTTTTCTTCGTCAATAAAAGTCATATCTTTTATTTGCGAGGGGACCGGATGAAGATCGTGTAGCATGAGATCATTCCTTGAATAAACTGGTTAAAGAGAACAAATATACCATTATGATAATCGCTTTGCTCAATACTAAAAGTTCTACATTTCTACTCTGGATCTATACTTGTTATCATCAATTTGGTTGAAATGGCTTGTTATTGGCTCTTTCTTAGACCACATGACTTTGCCTTTATAAAATTGCAAACTATACTGCATTCTTGCTTCATACTGTAACGCAATAAAATTATCCATTATGATTAAATCGTCGAAAAAGCAATTTTCATTGAATAGATAGCTATTTACTAATCCATATTCATTTGGATAAATAATGACACATATAAGTTATCTAATGGGTGTTCGGGCTCTTTTAATATTTTTAAAGTCTCTTCACAAATAGAATTAAAACGCTCATGGCGAAAAAAATGATCCCAGGTATGATAAATTTTTAAAAAAAATGCAATTGCAGATTCTTTATTTTCAGAAATTGTTTTGTCTGCAGTTTCAATTGCAATATCATATTTGTTTTCAGCTTCAATCAATTGCGTCAGATTAATCTGTTCACCCGAAGGCTTATTTTTTTGATCTTCTTTATACAATAAAGAAAAATTAAATTTAAGTGGATGCAAAATTTCGCGTAATAGTTCGCAATAACTCAAGCTTAATGTGATGCACTCTTTCACTAAATTTCTATATTGAGCAAATTTATCTCCGTGTTCATTTAATATTTTTTCTGCCTCTTGGTAATATCTTTGCGCTTTCTCTAAAGCAAATTCATCTCCTATTCTTGAAAGAGAAAATTCTGGAAGCAAATAAACGTCAGCGCAATCCAGTAGTTTACGAATTTGATAAAAAATATCTAATTTTGAAACAATATAATCCAAAAAATGCTTTTGCCTATCAAAATTAATTCCCTTTTCTGGATTCCAGGTCGATTGACTCAATTCAATTGCACTCGTTTGAAATTCTGAAAATGCATATGTGTATAAATTAAATATTTCCACTGGATCCAGTTTCGTTGGATCAAAAATTTCATTCATCATTTTTTCAGCAGTTTTATTATTTCTCTTCATCATCCCAACCTTTTATTCATTTTAAATTTTTAGTGATATCTCCTACCTCTCTAAGAATAATAGTGGCAATAGCCTTGCAGAAAATTATTTCTGATTTTGGTTTCGCCCTAAAAAATAATTCTGGTTCCACACCCTCGCACTCAATTAACACCGGACCTCTATTTGTTTCGATAATATCTAAACGTAAATACAATACACTATGAGGATCACACTCAATTTGCATTGCTTTCTTAAATGCAAAAAAAACTTTTTGATAAATAGTCTCCGCAAAATCAATCATATTCTGTTTGGGTTGACAAGAAAATGAAATTGAACCTCCTTTTTCTGCATGCACTAAAATTGAATTTGGGCCCGGTTTTTTGTGTAAAGCATGACTATATTTTCCTCCCATAAATATGAGCGACCATTCACCATGACTGGTTATTTCCTGAATAAAATCTTGCAGCATGTAACTACAAGTTTGCATTCTAGCACTGATTTCTGCTTGATATTGGATGGCATCAGCTGCTGTTTTAATATGATATAAACCTATCCCCGCTGCTGAGACGCAGGGTTTAACAATCAATTGGCCTTGCTTTTCAAAGTGTTTAAGAAGATTGAGAGAAGATCCTTTTTCATAATATTGCGTTGGGATAACAGCAATGCCTTCTTCGCTTAAATGCTTTAAATAATGTTTATCAAGCAGCCATCGCATAAAGTGAGCAGGATTTGCAACACGTAAACCTGCTTCCTCTAAGGCATTTATCCACTGCATAAAGAGTGATTTATTTTCATCATTATCCATATAATCCCACGGTGAACGAACTATGAGTAAATCAAACTCTTGTAAAGAATCAATGGGACTATTCCAAACTACAGGCTTTACTTCATAGCCAATTTTGCGTAATGCATTCACTGCAATCTGATCATCGGGTGTAAAAGGCGGCTCAATGGGAATAAAGTGAGGTTCAGCAAGCGTAGGGAAATAATAAGATAATTTTTCTGCAGCGCAGGTGATAAAGCCGATTTTCATTGTTGTTTATTCTTCTTTAAAAAAATTCATAAGCGCATAGGATGGTGGAGTGGGGTGAAATCGTCAAGATTTACGCAACTGTTTAAATTTAATTTATGAATGTTGCAATACTAGTAATAATGCCGTCAATAGTTCGCTTAAAACTTTGTTTTTTAAAGACGTGCGAGGCATACTCTAGCAGGCGCAAATACAAAAAATATACGTGATAGAGACGAGCGGACATCATGAAGCTTAAAGAACATGGACTGGATATTCATTTTTCTGATAATATTTTTTTGAGAGCTATCACGCGAAATGCTGGATTCTCTGTCATGATTTCGGATTAAGATATTTTACGTTGGGTATTCGAGAAAATTTTTTGTCAAATGTTACAACATCACAGTTTTTCCTTCTGCTTTCTGCAAAAATGAGACTATCAGAAAAATCCACATTATTTGATTGAAATAATTGCAAAGCTTCTGAAAATTCGGATTCGTTTTGTAATTGAAATGCTTCATTTGCCTGTAGATGTTGTAATATTCGTATAATATTAGATTTATCGAGTCCATATGCTCCATCCAATACCCAGACCAATTCAACTTGCACAATTTGGGGAACAAATAAGAGCTTTGCCTTCTTAGCAAACTTTCGCGCTAATTCGACCTGCTCTATTTGCTTATCATCAGTGACAAGAATTCGGATCAAGACATTAGTATCAACTGCCTGCATTACCACCTCTCTTGCGAATAGTGTCTTCCATATCCTCTAGGCTGGCAGAGGTTTTAGGGTGACAAATCCCAAATGCGGCTTCTATCTTGCTTTCCTTACGAAATAAGACAACGTGATCATCTTCTATTAAAAAACCAATCTTATCACCTGGATGTAACCCCAGTTGCTTCCTAATATCAACTGGTATCGTTATTTGACCTTTGGCTGTAAGCGCTGAAGAATTCATACATTACCCCTATGGTATTACTATTTTGCTATAAGTATTACTTATTAAATAAAGTATGTCAATTGTGCTTTTAGTAAAACCACGACGCCACTTTCAACCCTCCACAAATTCCAAATCATTTCGCGAGATTTTTTATTTTCTAAAGCCTACAAACCCTTCTAACAGTGATCCCTGGTGTGGGGTTAAAGGAAATTTATCTCTTACTTGGTTCATTTCATTGATAACCTGAATGTGATTATCTATCCAGACATTACGCGCATTTTGCTTATAATTCAGAATGGTATTATCAGTTGCTCACGATGCACATGGTCTAGCAAATCAAAATATCCCCTCAATAAAAAATTATTGATGATGCTTTGCATTTAGAATTGTTGATGCAAAAATAAGCATAAGTGTCGATACAATTATAAAACTAGCTCCCAAAATAAAACTTGTACTATTAAAGAAGAAACTAACAACTGCTACAAATAAACTACTGCCGACCATTTGCAATAATCCTAATAAAGAAGATGCCGCTCCTGCTATGTATTTGAAAGGTGAAATAGCACCTGTTACGGCGTTGCTAGCAATGAATCCATAGCCAAGAATGACAATGGTTATGCAACTTACTACACTAACGATAGATTCACTTTGAAATAAGCTAATAATTGATAGCGCAACTCCACCGAGCAAACTAATAATAATACCAATAGACATTATTTGAGAATAATGAATAAATTGATTTAATCTGATCGAAATATAATTTCCTATCATATAAGCAATCGCTGGCAACATCATTAATCTTCCATATTCATCAGCACTGATATGCAAATAAGTTTGTAAAATAAAAGGTGAAATACTGAGATATAAGAGTTGAGAAGAGAATCCAAAAATAATTATAGCCACATAAGAAATAAAAATTTTATTTCTTAATAAATCACCATAATTCTTGGCGATGCGGCTAATATGGATTTTTTCTTCAGCATCAGTTTCTTTATGTTTATTCGTTTCTGGCATTTTTATTCGTTGAGTATGGGTTTGCTGGTACTTCAATTGGCAAGATAGCGGCAGAAGCTCGAGTTAATCATAGTCTTATATTTCATCATTTTAACAATAAGGAACAATTATGGGTAGCGGTTAAACAATCCATTGTTAACGAAGCTAGCCAGCAAACTAAAACTCTTCCTGATATTAACCTTCCCTTTAATCATTTTTTAAAAGAATTATTTACTCAAAATATGCGATTTTACCGAAATAATCCTGACGTCATCCGTATGATTAACTGGCAACGTTTAGAGTACGAAGCAAGTCAGAAAATTGGTATCACTCTCACAGCTGAAACACGAGCATGGATTGATGCAATCAAACATTATCAAAAACAAAAGGATATTGATCCCAAATTTAAACCAGAATTTATTATCACCCTGATTTTATCGATCATTAGTTCAGCTACATTAGATCCAAACATTTTTATTACCGATAAAAAAAACCAACATGCATACGTTGATTTTTGTGTGGAATGCTTACAAAGAGCATTAGAAAAAAAATAATTCTACGCATGCAAAGTAGTTGGCTCAGTGAACCCTAACATTGCACAATACCCGGAGTTTTCTGTTGTCCGATAATGACGCTGGTTATTTGGAGGGATGGATTTTTTGGTATCAATAAGATCAATCCCATGGGTTAATTACTTCTAAACCAGGGCAATCAAAAAAATCATCAATATTACGTGTCACTAGAGCCATATCATGGTGCAAAGCTGTGGCGGCAATTAGACTATCGATAGCTGGAAGCGTCCTTATTAACTGGCTTTGTAATCTACCCCAGCGATCAGCTACTTGAGTAGATATGGCTAGTATTCGTGTATCAAACATTGATATAAGGTCATGCTCCAACCAAAGCAATAATTTTTTTTTGCGCTTATTATCTTTTACTTTTTCTACCCCTTTGCGAATCTCTCCAAGGGTTAACACACTTAAAAAAATAGCATTAATGGGTACCTGTTCAAACCATGCTATAACGTTTGCATGCGGTCTAACACTCACCAATTCTGAAATCACATTAGTATCCAGGAGATAGCTCATAAATCTACGTCTCTAGTGGGTGATTTATCACGTGATAAATCAAGGTGTAGTCCTACCAGAGGGGATTTACGAAAAAAATCAACTAGTGAAATGGCTGGGGTAGTAAGCGATTGATATTCTTTTTGTGAAATGACAACGACAGCTGGGTCACCGCGCACAGAAATATGTTGCGGGCCGTATTTTTGTGCTTTTTTAACCAATTCGCTTAACCGAGCTTTTGCATCTTGAAGTGGCCAATAGTGTGGCATGGGTGCTCTCCTATAACTAGTCTGACTAGTTATAGTTTAGCGCATCATGCTAAATATAGTAAATAGTGTAACTGAGATGGTTCTACGAAGTATTTCGCGACACCCATTAACTAATTTAGTAGCTGTCACTAAATTACTATTATCCCGTTTGTACCCAAATAAGAATATCTGTTCAAAGATCATAATAGCGACCACCGCGTAATTTATCCATTTCTTCTTCAACTGACATTTTAGTAGATGCTGCCATGCCAAAATAAGGATGGTCCTTGGTATTTATTTTTTGAATTGCGATATGAGGAATAATTATCCCTTTTCGCTTACCATGATATAAAATTTCGACCGTTTCGTTACGTTCAAGCGCTTGTAAGATTTCTTTCATGCGATAACGCAAGTCTAAAATACTCGCTTGCATATTAATACCTCGTTAAAATGTATACTTTAATATATATATCATGTATACATTTTATAATATGAAGTAAATAAAAACCTCGAGACAATCGTAAAACTTTCCACAGATCCCAAATCATTTCGCGACATCTTCGACTTAACTTATAGAGGCTGTCGCAAAATTAAGATTCAAACTCTTCATAAATATCTTTACGATGTTTGATAGCAACAATCAGCACATTATTATTTTCAACTTCAATGCGATAGACAATACGATAATCGCCCACCCGTAATCGTCTATGGCCTTTCAAACTGTAACGTAACGGTTTTCCAAATCCTATTGGATCAACTACTAAACGTTCTTCAATCGCTTTTTGTATCTGCCGTCTTGCATTCTTAGGAAGAGCTTTAATATCTTCATCCATAACAGAATCCAAATATTCGATTGTATATAATTTATTTCCAGACATCTTTGTGCTTTATCCTTTTAGCATCTTTTGCATCACGAATTTCAGCGATTGCAGCTAAAGCCATATCTTCACGACGCTCTAAGGCCTCTAATATCAGTTCCTTCGCAACACTAGCAACTGATTTATGTTCTATTTTTGCTTGCTGCTCAAGTAATAAAGCCAATGTTTTTTCCAAAGTAATGTTGATTCTAGGATTTATAGTAGGCATATTTGTCTCCCAACTGTAATTGTAATATCATATTAATAAGTGTAACACTTTTACATCACTTTTTCCATGCTGAGCCACTGACTGATACCTCTCCATCTGAAATCTGATCGACCGGACGATTCTCCACAGTTTTAAATTCATCTCGCAACACCAACGACTTAGTTGGTGCTGCGAAAAACAGATTATAAAAACCCACAATTCAATAATTCATAAAGAATTTATTAATTTGCAGGCTAAGGTATTATTCAATTGGATTAGTTATTTCCAGGTGTCCTTCGACGTCCAGATAATTTAATGTCTTCCAAAACTTCTGCCTGATTTTTTATCCAATTATCTTGAGCTTCCTTTTTATAACGCTGAATTAGTCGATCTCTAGAAGCGCATGCAAAAAATCTTGTTTGGTCTGTGGCAAACATACCCACTATGGCTAGACTTGTTGAAAGTGGTGATCTTATTCGTAAAGCAAGTTGTTTGTCTGCTTCCTCATTATCTTTTTTAGTGGCAGGTAAATCATCTGAGCTTGGTAGATATTTTTTTACTTCTTCTTCTACTGACGCTATATGCTCTCTATGTTCTTTATTTATCTCACCTGTATAGTTTGGTTTAATCGGTCTCACCCACTTCCTCATAACAATTCTCCCCATTTATAAAACTAACGTATTATGGCTATTTATTTTAAATAATCAATCCTTCCAAAAATCTTTAAAACGATTTGGTGCAAGCTCTGTATATTTCACAGCAATTATTTAACGCGACCGATCGCGGAATAGAACAACAGATTAAATTTAATGCTGCTTATCAGATGTTTTGCGGTAAAACCATCGTTAAAAATTGGCACTGTCCTGATCACACTAAAATTCAAGAATTCCGTTCTCGTTTAGAGGCTATCGCGAATAACGAATTAAGTTATTTGAAATCCATCGTACAACCCCTATAATCTTACTATAATCTTACAAATGAGGTGCCCGATGGGAACAACACGATTATCTAGTAAAGGTCAAATTATCATCCCCCAAACTATTAGGGAAGCTCATGTTAATTAGCACCGCAATTGGTCCATTCCATAATCACTTTAATGGGACCACCAGATTAGCAAGCTAATGGGACCACTGAATTAGCACCTTAAAGGGACCACCTCGCGTGTCAAACTTTCGTTAAATCGGAGTAATCTTTTCTTGATATCTATCAAGGAGGATAACTCATGTCAAAGCGGAGGTTTGAGATGTACCAGTATCGTCAAATTATTGTGCGCCTGCGCTCAGGCGATAGCATGCGTGGAATCGGTCGGACAAAATTAGCTGACCGTAAAACCGTCAGAAGAGTTCGTGCGATAGCAAAACAACAAGGGTGGTTGGATAGCAAATGTGAAATTCCGAGTGATGCCGTGCTAGCTAAATTTTTAGGACAACCAAAATTATTAACTAAAAGTCAGCTGATTGCACCCTATCAAAGAGAAATAGAGACATGGCATAACCAAGGAATACAGGCGAGTACTATTTATGCTGCGTTGCAGCGTCAACATGGATTCACGGGTGGATACAATAGCATTCAGCGTTATATAAAAGTCCTCAAAGCGCAATCAATTAATGTGACAACCATTCTCGAATTCAAACCTGGAGAATGCGCACAAGTTGATTTTGGTGCAGGACCAAAATTAATTTGTGAAACGACGGGTGAAATTATTTCAACTTGGATATTTGTGATGGTACTCGCATGGAGCCGACACATGTATGCAGAGATTGTATTAAAACAAGATATTGAAACATGGTTAGGTTGTCATCGTCGTGCATTTAATTTTTTTAATGGCATCCCAAAAAAAATTATTATTGATAACGCTAAGTGCGCGATTACCAAAGCGTGTTACTACGATCCTATTGTGCAACGTTCTTATGCGGAATATGCCGAAGGTTATAGTTTTATTATTTCTGCGTGTCCGCCGCGAGACCCACAGAAAAAAGGACGCGTTGAATCTGGTGTGAAATATGTTAAGAAAAATTTTGTACCGTTACGTCAATTTCGTCACCAAGTTGATGCTAATAAACAATTGATGCAGTGGAATTTAGAAACTGCGTGCAATCGTATTCACGGAACAACACGTGAAAAACCACTCACGCTATTCACACAAACAGAAAGCCTCGTTCTAAAACCGTTACCCGATAATATTCCAGAATGTGCAGTTTGGGCGAAAGTAAAAGTACATGGCGATTGTCATGTGATGTATTTGAAGTGCCGATACTCTGCTCCCTATAAATTAGCTAGACAAGAATTATGGTTGCGTGCATCTGAGACAACTGTACGAATTTATCACGAGCATATCTTGATTGCCTTGCATCCCAGGCTATTTAAACCAGGATCGAAAAATACACTTGAAGAACATTTACCACCTAATGCGCTTGCTTATTGCATGCGGGATTCTCAGTGGTGCTTAGAGAAAGCAAAAAAAGTGGGAGTGCATTGCGAGCAAATCATTCAGAAATTATTAACCGATTCGGTAACGGATTATTTACGTGCTGCACAAGGTGTCATCAGCTTGCAGAAAAAATATGGTAATGCGCGCTTGGATGCTGCTTGTCGACGTGCGCTTGTTTTTCAGAGCGTGCATTATAAAACCGTCAAATCTATCTTGCAAAAGGGGTTGGAATACGCGCCTCTCCCAGAGCAAGAAGCATTTGATGCACTGACAGAAACGTACACGGGAAATGGCCGTTTCTGTCGAGACACATCAACCCTTTTACAATAACTCACGGGAGAATAAGTTATGGCACATCCAATGCCGGAAATAAATACCATCATTAAACAACTACGGTTATCACATATCATTGATCATTTACCACAGCGGAATAGAGAATCTATTGAGAAGAAACTTGCTTATCCAGAATTTCTAGCACTGATTTTGCAAGATGAAATGCTTGGTCGCGATAATAAAAAATTATTAGCACGCATAAAACGCGCCAATATACGCGGTGATAAAACAATTGAAAATTTTGATTTTGACTTCAATCCAAAAATAAATCGTTTGCAAATACAAGAACTCACTTCTTGCCGATTCATTAACGAAAACGCATCGATTCTTATTGTGGGACCATGTGGTACAGGAAAAAGTCATATAGCACAAGCATTGGCTCACTGTGCCATTCAGCGCAGCATCGATGTCTTTTGGTTGCCGCAAAGCAAATTATTTAGTGAACTTCAAAATGCTAGAGCATCAGGACGTTACGAAAAGAAATTTGCTGAGTTTGCAAAAATTCCGTTGTTGATTATTGATGACTTTGGCCTCAGACCCATGCGCTCCCAACAAGATGAAGACTTCCATGATCTCATCTCTGAACGATACGAACGTGCCTCAACCATTGTAACGAGCAATCTCGATTTTAGCGAATGGGGAAGCGCATTTCCTAATCAGTTGTTAGCAGCAGCGACACTAGATCGTCTTCGTCACAACGCCCATCGACTTGTGCTAGAAGGCGCCAGTTTTAGAGGACATCAGGAGCTAATACAAGGAAAAAACAGGAGAAAAAATAACGTTTGAAATGGGGTGAAATTTAACTAAAAATACGACCTGTTTGACACGCGATTTTATTGTTTTTTAGTGGTCCCATTAAAGTGCTAATCGGGGGTCCCTTTAGGCTGCTAATTGACAGCTCACAAGTGGCAGCCCGGTCTTGAATTTGATGTCATTGATACCGCCCAAGGACTTCTATTAACACCTCACATGCCATTTAAATCTACCTCAATTAAAGAGGTAATTGGATGCACTAATTATCAAGGGGCAAAAAAATCTCTTAAAGATATGGAGCAAGGAATAATTGCAGGAGCAAAGAAGCAAAAATGATCGGCGTTGATACCCATTTATTGGTAAGACTTTTAACAAATGATGATAAAGTACAAGCACGGTACGCTGCAAAGCTTATAGAGAATAATGTTGTATTCATTTCAAAGAGTGTTTTATTAGAAACAGAATGGGTGCTACGTTATACCTATGAGCTTAGTTCAGATATCATAAGAAAAGCATTTGAAAATTTATTAGGGTTACAGCATGTCACTGTTGAAGATCCCGCGTGCATTATAAAAACGATGCAATGGTATGGTCACAATTTTGATTTTGCCGACGCCATGCATCTTGCATCTAGTCAAGTAGCAGATAAATTTGCAACCCTGGATAAGGATTTCGTAAAGCGGGCTAAAAAAATCAATATTGATCTTATCACTATGGAATAAAAACCTCGAGACAATCGTAAAATTTTCCACAGATTCAATTTCATTTCGTGACATCTTCGACTTAGTCGCTGGCGCGAAACCTTACCATATGACTTTGCGATAAAATTGTTCTATTTTTTTATCTGTTGTCACGATAGGAAGCTCATTTTTAATGGCAAATGCGGTGATAATTCTATCTGCAGGGTCTCGATTTTCATCCCAGATAAGTTCAATAGAATCTAGCCATTCACTAACGCTAATATCGATTATCTCAATATCTTCAATTTGACTAAATTGTTGAAATAAATCACGGGTAGAAATACTCAATTCGAGTTTTCCTATTTTAATTTTACAAGCAATTTCAGCAAATGAAATTGACATAATATAAGCGCCAGCATCCATTAATCGTGCTGTTTTAATTGAAAATGATGGTGATGGCTTTAATGCTTCAATGATTGCACAGGTATCTAAAATTACCATTCATCATACCCGGGTAAAACAGACTCGTTAATATCTCCATGTACTTTCACACTAACAGACCCTCGCAAATCCTTAAGCGACTTGAGTTTGATCTTTGCTAAAACTAGCCCGGGATGGTTATGGTGAGTAATGACTAGTTGAGAACCGTGCTCCTCAACCCATTTGATATACTTACTAGTGTGTTGTATAAACTCACGTTTTCCTATTTTTTTTGTAATTTGCATGGCATACTCCAATAGCTTCAATTTGTAGCTACATTTAAGTGTAAATCATATCCCTCTTAATATCAAGACGGTAGTGAGACTTTAACCATTCACATGTCGCTTAATTGCCTGATTAGCTCTTTATTTGCACATCGTACTTTGGCCTAATAATCCATGTAATGATCATGGCCATAGCAAAATTAGATAACCAAACTTGAAGTTGATATAAAAATACTTCCTTAAGTGTGTTTGGGAGCAGCCAGTTCATCAATGGTTGTCGTATGAGCTGGCCTTTAACTAGTAGTAAGATCAAAGCCAAGAGAATTCCTTTTAGTAAGCGTGACCGAGTCGGAAGACGATCACCCATCAAATAATACAAAATAGCAACGCCTATTGCTTCTTCAGGCTTGGTTAGATAAGCAATGACATCAATAAAAGTACCGTAAAACGCACCACCAATGCCAACATGGGTGTGGATGAATTCACCTACAAAACCAGCCAATAAAACAGCAATAATAAATCGCCATGCATTACTTTTCATTTTTAATCCTTCCAAAAATCTTTAAACCGATTCGGAGCAAGTTCAGTGTATTTGACAGTGTGCATGATATTGACATGTCCTAAATAACCTTGGATGGCGCGCGTATCATGCCCATTATTTGCTAAATAAATCCTGTGCTGTGTCGTAGCATGTGCGGATGAATCGTAAAATTTTCCACAAATTCAATTTCATTTCGCGACATCTTCGACTTATCCCCAGTTTCTGGGGATAAGTTGTGGAATAAACTGTGTGTGGGGATGTATTATTTTTTAATTGAGCGATTTCAACGCGATTACCTAGATTTCGACATTAACTCTTCCGCTGCTTCTATCAGTTCATCTGTTGTGTGGAAATCAGGAAATGATGCAATCCCTACTCTAAAAGAGGCATTGAACATCTGTTGATTCCAAGAATAATTTAACGTTAAAAAATGTTTACGTAATTCTTCTAAAGTAGATTTAGCTAATTCTAGAGAAGTGTTGGGGAGAATAATTAAAAATTTTTCGCCACTATAACGGCCAACAATGTCAGTTGCATGCAATCTTTTATGCAGCATTAAACCCAAGCTTCTAAAAACATGATCTCCAGCTTGATGGCCGTAGGTATCGTTAATACTTTTGAGTTTATCTAAATCAATCAAAGCAATGCTCAAAGGATTATGTAACTGCATCGCTTCTTTCAGTTCAATTTCGAGTTGATTTTGCATAAATGAGTGATTATATAATCCTGTTAAATTATCTGTGACCATCAATGATCGTAATTTTTTATAACGCTCAACTCTATTTCTAATCGTCATAATCAAATAGGTCGATTGGGTTGACTTAGTCAGAAAATCATCAGCGCCTAATTTCATTGCATCTAATTGTTTTTGTTGGTCGTCTTCAGAAGATAAATAAATAATGGGTGTACTTTGAAAAATACTTTGTTGGCGAATAATAGCTGCTAATTCTAATCCATTACAATCTGGCATCACAATATCTATTAAAATCAAATCAGGATTGAATTCATGTAATGCACGATCAATTTCATTTGATTTAGTAATGATATAGGTTTTCATTTTAGCATTCTGCAGTATGGCAGCATTGTATGTAGCCACATCCATTTCATCATCAACAATCAAAATACGAGGAGGTTCAACTTCTGATTTTAATAAATAATCTATTTTATTTACTAGATCATCTGTCAAAAATGGCTTAATAAAATAGGCTTCCCCACCTAAACGAACTGCCTTTAAACGCAATGAGAATTCACCACTTGTTGAAATAAAAACAATGGGGATTTTTGTATCTGATTTTTCATTTTTAGCAATCAACATCGTGTGCAATTGCTCATTTACGAGATGGATATTAATAATTAATATTGCAGGATATTTTTTATTCAGCTGCTCAATAAATAATTCTATTTCACTGAACCGTTCGATCTCGTAACCAAAAGTGGTCATTTGTGAAGTTAAATTATTTTCCCAGCTATTATCATCTTCAAGTAAATAAATCAGCATAGCATTTTCTGCTGCTGCTTCCTTCTTAATTATTTTTGCTTGATTCTCTTCGCCAGCAGCAAGCGTTTTTAACTCATTTAATAAATCTTCCACTTGACTTATACTTTTAGTCACGAACTCAGGATTATCGATTAAAGATTTAGCTATGGCTTCTAAACGCGCAGCCGTTTTTCCTAATTCTGTGAAACCAAAAGTATCTGCTGTGCCATGTAAGCTGTGGACTTGGCGACGAAAAAGCCCTAATGTTTCTGAATCCGATTGTTTTTTTAACTTTATCCAAATCTTGTTAATTTCAGCAATTTTATCTGGCAATTTATGTTTATAATCTTCACGTAATTTGGTTAATTGGTTTTCAAGATCGTTGTTTATGTTTGTCATAAGGTTGCCTTATATTTTTCCCAGATACCCCGTAACGTATCTGCAAGTATTCTTGGATCAAAAGGTTTACTGATAACTTCTATAGCGCCCATCGATTTATATTGGAAAATTTCATTTGTCTGAATTTTAGCTGTCATGAAAACAACCGGGAGAGTTTCAAAACCAGGTAATTTATGTACTTCTAGCATAGTCAAGGGTCCATCCATTCCAGGCATCATGACATCCAATAACAATAAATCCGGTTTAAAATTTTTTATCCTCTCTAAAACTTCTTTGCCATTGGCGCAATATTGAACCTTAAAGCCGCCGATGTCTTCTAAAGCAATTTTAGCAATTTCTCTAATGTCAGATTCATCTTCAGCATACAATATTTGATTAAGCACTTGATTAGCCATCATTTTCCCCAAAGTGATTTTTTCCTAATACTTGTCTAATCAAATTTAATAATTTTTCATTAGAAGTTTCAGATTTAAGAAGCACGTGCTTTACAAGCTTAGCGAGGTTATTATCTAATTCAATCGATGAATACACAATAATGGGTAATTTATATTCTACGATTAATGGTAAAAATTGTTCTGCATTGCCATCAGGCAATAATAAATCCAATATGATTAAATCAATTTTTAATTGCTTTAGTGTTTCTATCGTCTCATGTATAGAGGTAGTAGAAAAAACATTAGCGCGCCCTTTAAGTAAAGTTCGTACCACTTCCTGCATCTCAAGATCATCTTCTACATGCAAAATACTGGGTTTCTGAGGATAGGTTTTCGTATTGATATGGTCTATAGCTTGCAATAATTTATTAAAATCAATTGGCTTATCCAGCCAATCCATTACCGCAAAAGCTTCCCCATTCAATAAAGTGCGGCCAGTTTGAGCAATCACGGATAAAACAATGATGGGAAGCGTACGTGTTTCCTCTTTGTCGCGTAACTCACGTATAAAAGAAATGCCATCTTGATCAGGTAAGATTAAATCAAGCAATAAAACATGATAAATATCATTTGCCAATAAATTTTTTGCTTCACCTATAGAATGTGCAATATCAATTTCAAAGCCCGCTGATTCCAAAAGTTTGCAGAGATAGTTTGCTTGGTCTTCATCATCTTCACAAATTAAGATTCTATCTTGATTATGTGATGTTACTTTATCTTTTTGGGCTTCTATGATTTTTTGCGTTGAATGCCATAATGGTAAATCAAAATAGAAGGTAGTGATCTCCCCTGGTTTACTAACAAAATTCAACGTACCACCCATTTTTTCAATTATTGCTTTACTAATATTTAAACCTAAACCAGTCCCGCCTTTACCACGAGTATTAGCAGTATCTGCTTGGGCAAATTTCTGGAAAATATGCGATTGAAATTCACTTGGTATCCCTTCTCCTTTATTTGAAATAAGAACACGTACATTATTTTGATAAGGCTTAATGGTAATCGTTAC
>Ga0206933_1118_pt1 | contig 15335 bp, 16 predicted proteins | sample Alteio_BWOrgHeat_15_FD_152937 | JGI IMG/M metagenome (GOLD analysis project Ga0206933, IMG submission 152937) | Enriched cells from forest soil in Barre Woods Harvard Forest LTER site, Petersham, Massachusetts, United States -... | ecosystem: Environmental > Terrestrial > Soil > Temperate forest >... | reverse complement strand
GGCCGCGAGCGATGTATACCGGTCCGGGCCAGATGTCAGTCGATGGGGAACGCGGCGCTCGACGTCCAGCCCATAGAGCCACGGCCCCGAACCATCTGGATCGCTGGCCAGGTATAAGAGCGTTCGTCGATCCAATAGCACCGGATAAGTCACGCGCCCATTATGCGACGTAATCCGTTCAGGCGTTCCGCCTGACGGACGAATCCTCCAAAGGTCCAATTTGTCTGGCAGGGAACCCTGCACGAAGTAGATAAACGCATCATCGGACGACCATAGAGGAAAGTGCGCGTGGACTCCAGCCGGCGCTGTAAAGATGAGCCGCGCTTTGGTCTGCCGGTCACCATCTGACACGAACAACGGATCGCCCGATGCCGGCGTGTGGTACGCCAGTCGTGAGCCGTCGTGCGACCAGTCGAACTCGGCTGCGCCTTCAAGATACGGCCTCGGCTGCCCCCCTAACGTCGGAACAGCCCAAATGCTGATGTCCTCTTCGCTCGAAGCTTCTTTTCTGCGAACCCAAAACGTAACCTGCGAGCCGTCGGGCGAGAACCCTAACGTACGAATCGAGGGGTTGACCAGTTCCGCTTGGCTCTCGTGGGTCAGGTTGTGAAACTGCCCCGATCCAATCTGCGTCACCCATACGTCCATCTGTCCGTCTCGATCCGACAGGAACGCCACGAACTGTCCATCACGTGACACAGCAGCCGCCTGCTCGACCCCTTCGAAGTCAGTCACGGTTTGAAATCGTGCGTGCGCAACTACGTTTCGCCAGAAATACTCCGTCCTCCGAAGCCAGAGGGTTGCCCCTACCGCGAGCACGATTACTCCCGCGAGCAGAAGCCACAGGCGGATAGAAACGACACTCTTTTGGATCGGTTGAACCGCAGGCCCCGAAAGTACCTGCGCCGGCGGCGGTGGAAGTTCCACGTGCGGCTTCGAATCCCCGTTGTCGCAGATTACCGGGGCGGTGAAGCGGTATCCCTTCCCAACCACTGTTTCTACGAATCGAGGCTTCTCCGGGTCGTCCCGCAGTGCCGTGCGGATCTTGCGGACGGCGGTATTGATGCTGTGATCGACATCGAGAAAGACATCCTTGCCCCAGAGGCAGCCCGCTATCTCCTCGCGTGACACCAACTCCCCACGCCGTCGAACCAACAAGATCAGCAACTCCATCGGAAGCTTTTCCAGCCGAAGCAAGTGCTCACCCCGTTGCAGCCGATAACTCGACTCATTGAGGGTGAAATCCCCGAAATGAAATTCCTGGGGCGTAAATCCTCCGGATGTTGACTGAAGCGCGTCGCGCAAAATGATGCCCGATAATCCGCCAAGAAGCAACTACATCAGCAACTTAGGGGGTTATTCAATCTTTATCTAGTATTCATACGGCCTGCATTGCATACCAGACACCTTTGAGCGATAAGCGCCCCAGCAATATCTCAGACTTGGAGGTCTGGTATGAAAAACAAATACTTGCGGTGCGCGGCACAGATCGGGCTTCTCCTGCTGCTGGCAAACCTCGCTGTATTCGCCCAAAACCGGGCATCTGAAAGAACGAAGTTTAGTGGGCTGATCAATGCCTATTCGCCTCAGGGCACCACAGGTCCCTACGAGGTTCGGGGCACATGGGACTTGCAGTTACAGGGCAGCTCCGGCAAGGCCGAATTTTCTGCGGCCCTGAACATGGTGCTGTCTGACGGTTGGGTTTTAACACTGGGAGATGGAAACTTTGATCCGGGTGTTCGGAACGCCCACACTCACCATATCACTGTCCACAACGCGACGGTTACACCGATCACGGGCGGATTCAAGGTAAATGGCACCGCCAGAATTACCGCCAACGGAACCAACAACCCACTGGTTTCGCCGTCACCCTTGGAGATCGACGTTACCGGTGGCACAAACGTGAAATTTTCTAACGTGACATTGACCTTTGGCGCGCCAGCCTCAAACCATTTTGGAGCCGAACCTCTTCCCGGCGTAGTTGACCGGCCTTCAGATCAGTAGTAGTTGGTTGAGTTGTATCGAGCGGGCAGCGCGAGGGGGCGTTGCCCTGCCAATAAAAGGGTGGCCCAATTGACAGGCGCTTTACGGCTTCTTAGCGGGCGCCGGTTTTGCAATCTTCCACGTCCACGAACGCCGAATGCGATTGTCCGTCCCTGCACGCGAGCCTTGGCCGAATACTGGTCGTAATACTTAAAGAAGACAAGAAAATCCTTCGCCGGGAGAATGTAATTGGCCTGAAAGCCAATTCCATGAACCGAGTAGTACGGAACCGAGTTGGCTGAAACAGGGATACCCTTCACCAGATAATTGCCACCATTGCTCGAAACCTGCCATTGGTCATAGCGATAGCGCCTCGTCTCCCAGTCCTTACAAGCACAAGGCTGGGGGCAAGATCTAGAAAGTAAACGCCACGCCGCCGCTCACCGATCGCGCCGACTGCACCAGGTACACCGTATGCCCGTCGTTCCCCAGGACAGGAACGCATCCCTGCGCCAGCAGGTTGCGCAGGTCGACGATAGCCTCAATATGATTCGGAAAAAATCCCGTGCCAGGAATTGCTTGCCGGAAGAACAGACTGAAATAAGGATCCACTCGCCCCGCCGACGCATTGAACATATCGATCGGCGTCAGCGCCTGCCCATTGATCCACCGATACGAAGCCATCCACCGCGTCTTCGTCTTCGGAACCGTGCCTCGCGATTACCCAGAGACCATGGCGCTCAACACCTCATCAAAGGTCAATGAGTACTATGGCGATATTACAACAGGCATCCCAATCCCTTGTCCGCGCGGCGGCAGCGAGATCCGTGTACACTGGTTCCGTTTTAATTGGGAGGGAATCCGTGACACAGTGCCGACGGGCTCTGTTGGCTGCTCACCGAGATTCTGAGCCAAGAAGGATTTTACTCATGCAAGGCAAGAAACTCTTCATCGGACTGAAGGCGGCGCTGGGGATTCTTGCAGTAGCCATGTTTGCTGGTGCTGGGGGCGCTTGGGCGTCTGCCCAGGAGACGGTTCTATATGATTTCAGCGACAGCGGCACGGACGGGTACTCTCCCGACGCCAGCCTGATCTTCGATGGCGCTGGCAATCTGTATGGCACAACGTACTACGGCGGGACTTACGGCTACGGTACCGTGTACGAACTGACCCCTATTGCGGGTGGGGGCTGGAAGGAAAAGGTGCTGTATAACTTCAATGACGACGGGATGGACGGTGTCTATCCCAACGCCGGCCTTATCTTCGATGCGTCCGGTAATCTCTATGGCACCACTGCGTGGGGCGGCGCTTACGGATTCAACGATGGTACGGTGTTCGAGCTGACCCCTACCGCAGGCGGAGATTGGACGGAGACGGTGCTGCATAGCTTTGGTAAGGGTAAGGATGGAAACACACCTGACACCAGCCTGATCTTCGATGCGTCCAGCAATCTCTATGGCACTACGTACTCGGGCGGCAGAGGCAATTGCAACGGCGGATGTGGAGTGGTTTGGAAGCTAACTCCCGCTGCGGGGGGCTGGACGGAGAGGATTCTGCATAACTTCAGCGGTAAGCAGGGGAGAGCTCCCCACTCCGGTCTGGTCTTCGATGCCACCGGTAATCTCTACGGCACTACCTACTATGGCGGCACTCACGCGATCGGCATGGTGTTCGAGTTGAAGCACAAAGCCGATGGGAGCTGGTGGGAGAAGAACCTGTATAGCTTCAACGGGAAAGATGGACAGGGTCCCTTTGCCAGTCTGGTCTTCGATACTTCCGGGCACCTGTATGGCACGACATACGCGGGCGGCGCTCATAACTACGGTACGGTATTTGAACTGAAGCACCAAGTGGGTGGAGGCTGGTCAGAGAAGGTTGTGCATAGCTTCAACAACGACGGCACGGACGGGCAGTTTCCTTATGGCAGCCTGATCTTCGATACCGCTGGTAATCTCTACGGCACGACCTGTGAGGGCGGCGTTTACAGCTACGGCGCGGTGTTCGAGTTAACCCCCACTGCGGGCGGAGGCTGGAGGGAGGCTCTGCTTCATAGCTTCAATCTAAACGGCACGGACGGCGTCTGTCCCAAAGTCGGCCTGATCATCGACACGTCCGGCGACCTCTACGGCACGACCTACTATGGCGGCAGCGGAGCGTGCAACTACAACGGGGCAGGCTGCGGTACGGTGTTCGAGATTGCGCCTTAGCCTCGGTATTCCGGCATATTCAAAACCACCCATCTACTGAACGAAGGGTCCAGCAGAATCAACAAGTGAGATTGATTGTTGTGTCACCAGGCCATTGCACGTTTTGACCAAGAATGGATTTTTGAGCGGAATGGGGATTTTCGCTTATTGAGCGACGGCTGGGAGTATACTCGTCGCCGTTTGGAAGTGATGTGGATCAGCATATCTCCTGCCAGGGGGCTGACCCGCTTGCCATCCACCCAGGGTCTTGGGAGGCACCGATGCTGTGCAAGAAAGCCGTGATATTCTCTGTGGCTACCTGGGTCGCGATTTACGGATGTCTCGCCTCATCCGCCTTCGCCACCCGCAAGGAAAAAGTGCTGTACAGCTTCTGCTTCGAACAGTCCTGCAATGGTTTCCAGTTCCCCAACAATCTGATCTTGGACAAAGATGGGAACCTATACGGAACAACTATCTTCGGCGGCACGAACAATGATGGCGTTGTCTTCCAGCTCACGCCTGAGGAGGACGGCACTTGGAGCGAGAAGGAGTTGTATAGCTTCTGTTCGCTCTCGAACTGTACGGACGGCTCGTACCCCTCCTCCGGCTTAATCTTCGACTCAGCCGGGAACTTGTACGGTGTGACCGAGGGCGGAGGTACCGCGTTTCCGGCAGTTGCCTACCAACTCGCACCTGGCGCAAACGGCACCTGGACCGAGAGGGTTCTACACACTTTCGCCTATGGTGAGGGTATGCCCTGGGGCAGCTTGATCTTTGACGCGGCTGGAAACTTGTACGGCGCAACGTTGCGCGGCGGCAATCTCGGGACAGTCTTCGAACTTATGCCGCAAGGGGACCGTACTTGGCGCAGGAAGGTGCTGCATACCTTTCAGGGCGGTGACGACGGCAACGAGCCGTTCGGCCCTCTCGTTTTCGACGCCTCAGGCAACCTATATGGCGCGACCACTCAGGGGGGCACGGGCAACGGGGGTACGGTTTACGAACTGATGCCTCAAGCGAATGGGACCTGGGGAGAAAAGGTGCTCCACGAATTCGGCATCGGCTCAGATGGGAGATTTCCGAACAGCGTCATCCTTGACGCCGCAGGAAGCCTGTACGGCACCACTCGTTACGGCGGTGTCTCCAACGATGGAATGATCTTCCGGCTGACTCCCGGCGCTAACGGACGATGGAAAGAGAAGGTACTGCATAGTTTCCATTACTTCTATGACCCCGGAGCCGTGATTTTTGATGCCGCCGGGAACCTCTACGGGCCGATTGGCGGTGGCCCGGGCTGCCCGCGGTTTGGTTGCGGTGGAGTATTCCAGTTTAAGGCAACGGGCTCCTACGCGGTGATAAGTACCTTTGGCCACGCGAGAAAGGGAGATCGCCCGGACGGTGTCATCCTCGACGCGACTGGTAACCTATACGGCACAACCACACGCGGCGGTGCTGACGGTGACGGCGTAGTGTTTGAGGTCATGCGATGTCGGAACGGGCCGGATAACTTCTGAAATCAGGTCAGCATGACCGGACTACGGTCACAACGAAGCATAAAAAGAGGCTTTACACTCACCCCTGTTTGCAGTGAGTTACGGCTCTTTTCACGGGAGGCCATAGCACTCATTGACCGTGTCGGGTGTGGGGAAATCGCGAGGATCTCTCTAGAAAGTAAACGCCACGCCGCCGCTCACCGATCGCGCCGACTGCACCAGGTACACCGTATGCCCGTCGTTCCCCAGGACAGGAACATATCCCTGCGCCAGCAGATTGCGCAGGTCGACGATAGCCTCAATATGATTCGGAAAGAATCCCGTGCCCGGAATCGCTTGCCGGAAGAACAGACTGAAATAAGGATCCACTCGCCCCGCCGATGCGTTAAACATATCGATCGGCGTCAGCGCCTGCCCATTGATCCACCGATACGAAGCCATCCACCGCGTCTTCGTCTTCGGAACCGTGCCCGTCATTTTGCCCGCCACGCTCTGCCGCTTCCGCACCACGCTCGATTGCGCCACATCCGCCAGACTCACGTTCGGCACGGCTAAATCCAGCACTCCGCCGTACTCGTAATCCATCGTTCCAGTGATTCGCGAAGTCAGCTGGCGCTGCACCACAAAGCGTACGCCCTGCGCGCGGAAATCATTCCCCTGATAAGTAAATGTCCCAGAGTACAGATCCGGCAGCACATTTCCGCCGTCGGTGCTCCATTCCCCAACCCCGGTCAGGGCTGGATCGGACACGCGATCCATGTAAGCCGCAATCTGCACATTGGTTCTGCCCATGCGATGCGATAGCGAAATTTCCTGATGATGAGCGTGCTCGACTGCCGGAGTGTAGTCGACGATGCTGACCCGCGGCGCCGATTCGTTCCCGTCCACCGGATCGAGATCGAACCCTCGATCCATGCGGCTCTCCGGCTCCGACGAAGCGTAGCGGTATTCCAGCACTGTATCCGCAGAGAGATGGAAGTCAGCCGTTCCAAACGGACGGAACGTCGTCACCCTGCCCATGAACTGGATGGTCTGCAACTCGCTGCCAAAATTGAGTTCGACAACATCGCCCAAAACCACATCGTCCGAGGTAGTCAGGGCAATCGCCTGCAGATTGTGCAGCGTGATATCGGGAGCGGGCAGATTCCACATGCTCAGCGAGACCAGCGGCTCCGCTCCGTTATCCATCTTGTGCCGGAACGACGCGTGCATCACAGACGAGGGAGCAAGCCCGCTCCCATATCCCACGTTCCCGCGGAAGCCAATCGTATCCGAGGCAAAAACAGACTTCTCCACCGAGAAGCCGGTAGTCACATCGGAGGTCCCGCCAAATCCCTCCGATCCCGATCCCGCCAGGAACGACAACGTTCCCTTCAACTCATGATCGGTTTTCGCCGCCTCGACCGCCACCGCCGGAGACTTGTCGTCCAGCCGCAAAATGGGACGATTCGACACCGAGCGCAGCACCCACTTCCAGTCATCCTCGTCGGCCCCGCCGCGCGCAGGCGCAATCTGAATCGCCTCGAAGAGCGTATTCAAGGTCACATTCACGATCATGTTCGTGCCGGCGTGCAGGCCGAGGTGTTCTCGCAGGGCGGGTAAAAACGAGGGAGCGGAAACTCTGATGTTATAAGTTCCAGGCAGCAGCCCGTTGGCGGAGTAGAAACCGTCTTCGTCGGTGAACACAATCAGGCCGTGCGCCGCCGCCCCCAGAACTTCTACCATGGCTCCCATCTGCGGAATGCCGCTGGCGCCACGCACGAACCCGGAAATCGTACTCGGTTTGTCCGCACTCCAGACCGGCAACGCCAGGCCCAGCAGCAGCACCGACAACCCAAGCTTGCGGAGCATCACCAACCCACCACCTCGAGGGAGACCAAACGCAGTCAGTTTACTCTACGGCGAACGTCACCGAAGGGTCCACCATCTGCTTGGAGATGTTGTCGTTCACTTTAATCTGAATTCGATAAATCCCCGGATCAAGGTTGGCGGCCGAAAGCGTCTTCTGCAGGGTCATCTGATCGCCAACGTTTCCCATCTGCTCCGTGGACTCAATCGAATGTATGACCGGCTTATTCGTGGCCGTATTTACCACATTGTACTCAACCGTGGCCGAAGGTTTGTGCGTTTTGTCGTCCACACCAAGATTGTAAACTTGCATCCAGAAGTTCAGTTTCTGGTTGCGCTTGAAGCTGATCGGCTTACCGTCGGCCGGAGGAACCCGCGGCCGCACTTTGGTCGCGCCAATCACGAAGCTGCCCGTACCCACATTCTTCGCCGCCACCGGCTCCATCAAATCCGCCACGATCAGCGAGGACGCGTCCAGCCGATCGTCCGAGTAATCCGGCACCTGAATTCCTTTGCTCCACGTTCCCACCCGGTCGCCGTTAACATCTTTTACCACGATATCAACGCGATACCGCCCCGTGCGCAACGGAACCGCCTTCCAGTAAACTTGCGAATTTTCCGCCGACTTGGCCAGCAACTCCGCCGGAATATCCGCTTGCACCGTATCTTCAAAAGTCTGTGCAATGTGCCCGCTCAACGTGGTGACACGGCCAAAGATATTGACCACGCCGCGCTGCACTCCCTCTTTGTTCACGAAGGTGATGTCGCGGTTCTTCAGTTGGACGGTGAAGGGAACCAGCACGGTTTCGCCGGTTACTTTGACGAAATCAACCAGCACGTCGAACGGCATCAGGTTGACGCTGATCTTGTGGCTGACTACTTCCTCGAGATCCTTGAACTTTACCGGCGGTGGCGCGCTTAGCTTGGCATAACGCTCAAGCCGGTCGAACTCTTTGCTCGCCTGCGAAGCGCTGTCCGGCCCCGGACCCAGATTCTCCAGCCCGCCGCTGAAGCGCTGCGCCTTGGTGGCCATTCCCATTTGCTCGTAAAGCGTGGCCCCCCCATTTGGCGTATGCAGCAAAGCATCTTTCTCCGACCGGTCCAAAGTCATGTGATAATCGCCGCACATGCAGGTGTCCACAAACTCGATCATCACTTCCTGCCCAATCCCTTCGATGTAGCGATACCGCCATTCCTCAAAAGGAAAAGTCGAAGTCTCGCCCCCACCTTCTTCGATGGGCCGCTCGTAAGTCCCCCCGCTGGGATGCGATTCAATCTCATCCGCCGGCCCATACATGATGTACATGCGGCCTCGGTCGGATTTCCAGCCGGGGATGCCGGCGGCGAAGTGTTCGTTGGCGTATTCTATGCGGCGGTAGTGTTCTTCTTTGAATTCGTTTTCTTCGGTGTCGGGCGTGGGATCGCGGCGCTGCCAGAAGGCTTCGATGAACTGGTCACGCTCTTCGTCGTTGGAGAGTTGTTTGAAGGCCTTGCGTTCTTCGTCCGAGATAATGTAGACGACGTCTTCGTCGAGCCACTTTTTGTAAGTCTTGCTTAATTCTTGTTTGAGGGCTTTGGAGTTTTCTTTCTTTTGTTTATCGCTGATAGGACGCTTTAGTGGATCGGCGGCTTGACCGGTCGGAGCGGGAGCGGTTGCTGGAGCGGCCTGATCGGTGGCCGCAGGCTTGGCATCCTGTTGGGCAGCGGCGGAGACGCCCAGGCCAAATAGGGATAGCACCAAAGACGAAGAAAGAAGGTAGCGTTTAAAACCTACCTGGAACATAGAAGGGGCACTCCTCGCACACGCTCTCGTGACTACTATTCTATGTCTTCGGGCACCCTCAGGGCAAGGTTAACCCCCGGGCACTAAACAAATTGTAGGATGCAGGCAACCCTGCCGGAGGTGCCTCGATTTGGCGGACTTTGAGTGGCTCGTCCGATTGGGCAAGAAAGGCATGACCCACTAAGGGCACTAAGGTTCACGAAGTAATGCATAGACGAAGTAATGCATAGACATAGGCATGATTTATTCCGGGTTGTTGGCGTGCTTGGATTGGGCCAGCGCGTAGTCGGCCAGGATCTTTGCGGTTTGGGCATCGAGGACGGGCTGGCTGCCTTCCGGAGTGGCGTTGCTCAATCCTGTTTTGGTCTTGATCGCGATGTAGCGGGCCTCGTAGGCGGTGTCGCCCAGGTTCTCCACTTTGTGCTTAAAGGCGGGATACCAGCGGGCTTCGCCTGGTTTGGCGAACACTTCCTTCGTTTTCCCGTCCTGGTCGGTGAAGCGGAGGTGTCCGGCGGTGAGAACCACGACTACGCCGCCGGGGTGGTCGTGCAAGCCCGATTTCTCGTGCGGGCCGTAGTGGACATCCACGACCTGCACCCATTCATTTTCGAAAGCCAGATGATAATGCTTGGACTCGACCTTGGTGGGATCCTGCGCCAGAACGACGGGCACTGAGAGACAGATAAACGATACCGTCCAGAATAGCTTGGACAAGATTTCCCCCTCCGCACGACTGATCAGCTCTTGCGCGATGGCGCAAAGCTACTCTGGGGCTGAGGCAGTGTCAACGATGGAAACGGCGGTGGACCCAAAGTGGTTAGAGGGAATACCAGAATCCGATAGACGGTTTGTCGTTCGTCGAGGGTCCGGGTTCGCAAGACTTGGCGTCTGAGCGAGATCGAAGGTGGGAATTGGGAAGTTGGGTTTTCCGGTAGTGCTGGCACCTGGCGAGGGGGTTTTGAGTGTAATCGGGATTTTACAACAGCAATTCACCCCGTCCAGCCGCATAGCCCTGATACGATTGGGGCGATGAGCCGAATTGCCTTGTACTTCGCGTCAGGCGAGGCGCTGTACCTCGGAGCCGCCCTGCTCCTGCTGGTGGTGATCGCACCTATATTTCTGAAACAGACGTGGATGTTGCGGGTACGAAACGTGTTGGCATGGGTTGCCTTGGCCTTTATGGTAATGGCCTGTCCGCCATTTGCAGTAGTCGTTGATGTGATCTTCGTTGTGGTGTTCGTGATTTGGTTCGTCACGTCAAATCAGTCTTCGGGGTCGCAAAGGTCCATCAGACTGCAGAGAGCTTCAACGCTTGTGTTAGCGGTCTTGCTGCTCATTCTTCCGGCCATCGAGTTTTCTCAGCGAAGAATGCCAAGGATTACCGGTAGTGTCAGTGACCATCTTACCGTCATTGGTGATTCGATCTCATCGGGAATCGATCCCCACCTTGAGGCGTGGCCGCTTGTCCTCCAGCAAATGTGTGGTGTGGAGGTAAGAAATCTAGCGAGGCCGGGGGCACAGGTGAGCGAAGGACTGCTGATGGCAAGCAGTTTGACCCAGGACGATCATCTCGTGCTAATCGAAATCGGTGGTAATGACCTACTGACGGGAGTGTCATCAGACGAGTATGGCAACGCGCTCAATGCGCTTCTATCAAAGGTTGCTGGCCCCAACCGCACGGTCCTAATGTTCGAGTTGCAACTGTTGCCGAACAAGATTGCCTATGGCCAGATTCAGCGCAGCCTGAGCGCAAAATATCGCGTAGCGCTCATTCCGAAGCGATACTTCGCGCAAGTGATAGGCGACGCAGACGCAACCACTGACGGGCTGCATCTTTCCCCTTCTGGGGCACGCCGCATGGCAGCGCTGGTAGCACAGTTGTTGTCTCCACTCTTGAAATCATGCCCCTCGCGGCCGAGTTTTGCCGCAGGCTGACCATGACTGTTGCAAACAGGCCATAGCACTCAAATTCGGCTCACCGGAACACGTACCGGGTCAACAAGAAACCTCCTGCGGACGTAAATCGCCGCAAGGGTAATGAGCCGCCGCCATCTGTTTGCCGCGACGGGCGAAGCGATAAGGAGTATGCACAAAAGCATCAGAAGCGGTCCCAGTAAGAATACGAGGGGGCGGGAGATGATGTGACTCTCTAGTAGTACGATCCAAAGGGCTGTGCCGACCCATGACGCAATATCCGCACGCTTTGAACCTGGTTCATCCGACATGCTCTTGCCTCGCCGCGATTGTACGACTCCGCAGCTATTTTTGTCAGTTGACGAAACCAGGCCATAGCACTCAGAACCCCCGCAAACGTCAATGAGCGCTATCGCGATTTATCGCCAGTTGCCGCGAAATGCGACCGCTAGCACTAGAACGAAGAAAAGGAAGAATACCCCGATCAAGCGTGATACCCACCAAATCGAACTGTCATATACATCGAGGCTGGGGTGGGCAGTCTTAGCCCATCCAAGAACACCCTCCGGGTATAACAGTGCCCAAAGACCGACCGCACCAAAGCAGAAAAGCGTTAACGGGAACATCCATCGGGTGGGTGCGACAAAGTAGGCAAAGAATGTCAGCCCGACCAGCGTGCGTACCGCCCAGTCGCTGAGCCTGACTTGCTCCATGCGTCTCATAAAGCGCAATCAGCTTAGCACGGACATGTTCCACTGGCGAAAGCAGGCCATACACGTTTTGAGGGGGTTTTGAGCGTAATGGGGATGTTTCGCTAACCATTGGGTTTTTCTAGTGCGAATCGCCCGCAATCGGCGGAGGTACATCACTTGGCCTTCCGGCGCAGGCGTGTGGTGACACGTTGGAAACCGACCTCAATACAAGCAGAAACCTGCTACCACCTAAATGTCCCCAGCCGTTGCCGAATCCGTTCTTTATCTTGAAATTTCGCCTAATGAGGAGAAACCCGGTGAAGTCAGCTGTCACGTAGTCATTACAGTCAGCACTTGGCAACGTCAGACCTGTGTAGGGATGCCGACGTGAAAAGTCGAATTCCTCCCAATCGTGGTCTCGGATGACATCATCAATCGCGTACCTTGCTGATAGCCTCGTGACCGCATCATCTACACCGTAGCGTCTTGCGAGGCCATGGTCAGATGGAAGCAACAGTTCACCAGCGGCCGCGCACTCGGCGTCCGTAATCCAAGTTCCCTCGAAAGTACCGGAGTATTTCGCATGGAATTCGACCATTTTGCCATCGAAGCGTTCTGGATGGGTAAGTGCTTCGCACAATGATGTTTTGATAGGCCGTTCGCCGTACAGGAGAGAAGGTGTTAGCGAGAAAATGAGCAGCCCAAGTGAGAACACTGCCGTCGAGAAGGGCTGGTTCCGCATTCGCATTCCACGATAACCCAAAGTGGGAGAGACACCTCAGGATTCCAGAATGTTCCCTGCCACGCACCATAAATGGCGAAAACAGGCCATAGCACTCAAAACCCCCGTCGCCAAGGTCGATGCGTGTAATCGGGATTTATCGTCAATTGACGAAGAAACCTGGCGCTACAATCTATGACGATGACAAAATTCGCTGACTGGCCGCTGTGGCTAAAAGTATTAGTTGGCGTGCCACACGCGCTCCTCGCAGGGACTCTTGCTTGGGCTTGGACGCCATTACGTGGGCGAGGCTTTTATTGGGCTATCGGCTTGTTCGCGTACCTGTGCTTGTTCTACTTCGTTTTTGTGCGTTGACCGCCACGCGCGTCGAGGTCAATGAGTGATATTGGGATTTATCAACAGTTATGGACTGCTAGCGGAGCGCTGGCCGTGAGCGCATACCTGTTGAGTTGGCGGCGAAGTTGAATCGGAAAGGATGCGAAGGTGCCTTAGGCCAACGCTAGACGATGTTTCACCGACTCTCCTTAGCCCCCAGTCGGTGTGAACTGCTACTTCTTCCCAGCCGCGAGCTGCCCGAGGGAGTTTGATCTAGGATGGCTAGCCCGTCCACTGCCGGTGTCGCCGGCAATAATTCCTTTGTCGGCAACCGTCTCGTAAGCGTAACCGGTAATGATGGTCCTACTAGAGCCGTCTGAGATCCTCACTGACATGCGTGCCCAGCCGTAGTGGTAAGCTCCGTTAATGGCAAACCTCAGCCCGAGGTAGCGGTTCATGACGCCTTTCCCGTCGTTGGCCCAGCCAGAGAAAAGCGCATCCGACCAACGCACAAAAAAAACGTCCGCATAGCCACTGCGGAACCGACCACGCGAGTATTGCGTGGGGCCAAACATTTTCCCAGCTTTTAAGTGGTCAGGGAAAGCTCCTCTCGCAATCCATTTGTTCCCGGGCGGCCCCGAAATCCCCTCCCAGCTCAACGTACTAAAATGTCTGTAGTAGACCTCACCAATTGTGAAGTCTGTTACCCCATCATTATTCAAGTCGAAATCGTACACACCGGAGTTGGGCGTTAACTTGACGTGAGTCGGCGTGTAAACAATTCTTGCCTCGGCGGAAGCAGCCAGGGCAAGAACGCTGACTCCCGCCGCGCTGGCGGCGAGGCCATAGGCGTCGAGGTGGCGACGAAGAGGCTCAGGAAGGATTGATGTGGGGCGGGGAGAGATTGCTTTCATAAATCCTCCGATTTGCGAGGAAGCACTACGCGGGCGCCTCAAATGTTACTGCAAGGGGGGACGCGTGGCAATGCCGGGTTTCCCCGGCGGAAAAAAGACGCAGACTCAATTCGGCGCAAAAAAAAAAGTTTGGGGGGCACTAATGCCTACCAGGCGGGCTAACTGTCGAAACCAGGTCAGCATGACCGGACTCCGCTCACAACTAAGCATGAAAAGAGGCTCTACGCCACTCCCTGTTTGCAGTGAGTTACGGCTCTTTTCAAGGGAGGCCATTACACTCAAAACCCCCGAAGCGGAGGTCAATGAGTGAAATCGGGATTTATCGCCAACTATCGCACTGGCGACGGCAGTCCTTTCGTGGAACGGGGTTCGTCAGACCAGAACTGTAACCGTCGAACATTCGTGATCGCGCCGCTGAACATACCCAGATGACCACGATCACCCGCTCTAAACACTCCAGCGCAGATCACATAATGCATGTTCACTTCATCCTTCTGGTGCTTCGTCATGTCGACGGGAATATCAATCCATACGCCATTATTTGAAATACCATGGTCGAAATCTTCGCGATGCAGGTATATCGCATTGCCTTCAAACTCAATCCTAAGAAACCCGATGAAACGAACTGGCTTCCCGTCGAACTTCTCAGGCTGCGCGATCAGTTGAATGAGGCTCACGTCCTGAACTGTGTCGTCGGGCCCGGGTTTGGGAAAATAGCCTCGTATTTGACCGCTCGAATTTGAGCACAGAACCACGGACGCGATGAGCAGCACAGATGCAGCAATGAAGGGACGGTTCATGTGGGTGATTTTGAACTTCCGGGACAACTGTTGTAAACAGCCATTACACGTCGTGAGGGGTTTTGAGCGTAATCGAGATTTTTCGTCAAGTACAACTGGCAGTCACAACTGAGCGTCCGAAAATGGTTCCGCAACAACTTGATGTTCGTCCTCGTAGACGACGTATCCCACGCGGTCAGTTTTTAGCATCCGCACCGAGACGCCGTGGCTCTCAAGTATTGCGACCATCTCGCGGATACGGGTAATGTGTTCGTACGCGGAGTCTCTAAACCAAGAAATCGCCTTGCTCTCCTTCCGGTAGTAAGGCGGTTTGGCTGCCGTGAACCGCGTTGGCTTTTCAAGGTGCGTGTTGAACCATTCTGATACTGAGCGGAGATGATCTTCCTCGTAGGGATACAGCTTGCCAGCGTCACGCAATCGATACAGTGCCTGAAAAACACCCACACCGCGCTGCGAATGCTCATGAACCTCCGCGACTGCGAAGCGAACGTACACAGACTCCCTCAAGTAACGAAAACACTGCATTGTGCTGATCGGGAACATCTTACGCGAATAACTGTCGAGAACAGGCCATTACACTCAAATCCTCCGGTTGCAGGGTCACTGAGTGAAATCGGGATTTTGCAACAGCAATGTTGAGTCTGACCTACAAGATCCCAAAACAG
>Ga0206933_1112_pt2 | contig 15347 bp, 14 predicted proteins | sample Alteio_BWOrgHeat_15_FD_152937 | JGI IMG/M metagenome (GOLD analysis project Ga0206933, IMG submission 152937) | Enriched cells from forest soil in Barre Woods Harvard Forest LTER site, Petersham, Massachusetts, United States -... | ecosystem: Environmental > Terrestrial > Soil > Temperate forest >... | reverse complement strand
TAATTCCGAAGATTCACCGTCATCGCGACTTCGAGCCCCAACCCCGCGACCCTCTCCTGCAACGCGATCACCTGCTTCGGCGTCACGCCGGTCCCCATAAACCGGCACCGGAAATCGTCCGTGCAAAACGTTTGCGGCGATCCATCCGGCCACACCTTCACTCCCCGGTTCGCGATCATCTCGAGTTTCAACCCATCCCCCGACGCTGTCTGAATCTTCTCCGCAAGCTCGGAAGCATTCTTCGACGCCCACTCCACGTACAAATCGACGCCCACCAGATCCTTCTTCGCCGCCGTCGGCGCGACCCTGGCCGTCCCTTCCTTCGCCGCCGTCTTCTCCGCGAAATGCACCGCCTTCAACGTCCGCGGCTTCTGCCCGATCCTAGCGACCACCGCATCCGCGAATTCCTTCGTCCCGACTTTTTGCGAACTCTTTCCCTCCACGAAAATGTCGTAGGTATGAACCCCGTCCTCCATGGTCCGCAACCAGGCATTCTGTACCTTCTCCGCGACATCGATCTGCCCGATATGCACCAGCATCAACACCGAGCCCAGCAGCAACCCCGACGGATTCGCCATATTCTGCCCCGCCCGCCGCGGCGCCGACCCGTGGATCGCCTCAAACATCGCGCACTGATCGCCAATATTCGACGACCCCGCCAGTCCCACCGATCCCGCAATCTGCGCCGCCACGTCGGACAGTACGTCGCCATACAGATTCGGCATCACGATCACATCGAACGCCTCCGGCGTATCCGCCATCTTCGCCGCGCCGATGTCGACAATCCAGTGTTCCTTTTCGATCTCCGGATACTCCGGCCCGATCTCATCGAAGATCTTGTGGAACAACCCATCCGTCATTTTCAGGATGTTGTCTTTGGTGAAGCACGTGACCTTTTTGCGGTTATATTGACGCGCATACTCGAACGCATACCGGACAATTTTCTCCGACCCCGGCCGCGTAATCACTTTCAGCGCCAGCATCTCGTCGTTGCTGTTCTGATATTCGATGCCCGCGTAAAGGTCCTCTTCATTCTCGCGAACAATCACCACATCCATCACCGGATGCTTGGTCCTGACAAACGGGTAGTAGGATACACACGGCCGAATATTCGCGTACAGCCCCAGCATCTTTCGCGTCGTGACATTCAGGCTCTTGTACCCGCCGCCCTGCGGCGTCGTAATCGGCGCCTTCAAAAAAACCTTGGTCCGCCGCAGCGATTCCCACGAGCTCGCCTCAATACCCGACGTATTCCCGCTGAGATAAACTTTCTCGCCGACCTCGATGGTTTCAATGTCCAGCCGCGCGCCCGCGCCCTTCAAAATATGCAAGGTCGCGGCCATGATTTCAGGACCAATCCCGTCCCCATGCGCAACCGTAATAGGAGTGTTTTGGTTCGCCATAATTTTAGGTTGAATCAACACGATAACATGCAGTCAGTAGGGCAGGTCCCCGACCTGCCAATCCCCTTTCATGCAGTAAACTTTCTAAATCGTGAAACTCCTCATCTTGCTAGCCATCCCCCTAGCCGCCCAACCTCGCCTGGCGACCGGCCTGGACACCATCAAAGCCTCCACCCTCCGCGCCGACCTGACGTTCCTGGCTTCGGACGCCATGGAAGGCCGCATGTCCCTCGAACGCGGCTCCGACGTTTCCATCCAATGGATCGCGTCCGAATTCACCAAAGCCGGCCTCAAACCCGCATTCGGCGACACTTATCTTCAGCCGGTGCCCTTGGTCGAATACAAAATGGATCGCGAGACAACCTCCCTCACGATTCACTCGAAAGGCGCGACCCAAACCTTCCACGCCCCCGACGCCTTCGGCAACTATCCCAACGACGGCGTGTACAAAGGTTCGGTCGTCTTCGCCGGGTTCGGAATCACCGCCCCCGAACTTCACTACGATGACTACGCCAGCATCGATGCCCGCGGCAAGATTGTCCTCATCTTCAATCACGAGCCCCAGGAGGACGACGCCAATTCGATCTTCAACGGCAAAGGCAACACCCGCTACGCCAATGCCAGAGCCAAAATGCAAATCGCCCGACGCCACGGCGCCGTCGCCGTCCTGATCGCCCCCGATCCCAATCACCCGCCCGGCCACGAACGCGGCAGCCTCGATCGCGAGCCCCAACCCCTCCGCACCCCTCGCCCCATTCAGGCCATCGCCGACGAAGACTCCATCCCCGTCTTCAATATCAGCGCCCAGATCGCCGGTCAACTCCTGGCCGCGGCTGGAAAACAGCCCTCCGCTCTTCAGTCCCAAATCGACGCGACGCTCAAACCGCAGTCGATCGCTCTACCGGGCGTCGAAGCCGAGCTCGGCGTAGCCACATCGCAGCGCAAGCGCGAGACGACCTACAACGTCGCCGGAATCGTCGAAGGCAGCGATCCTGCCCTCAAATCCGAAACCATCCTTTTGAGCGGCCACTACGATCACGACGGCCTGAGAATCGACGGCGCCATCTATCACGGCGCCGACGACAACGGCTCCGGAACGGTCGGCATCGTCTCTCTGGCCCACGCCTTCGCACGGAATCCAGTTAAGCCCAAGCGCTCTCTACTCTTCATCGTTTTCGCCGCCGAAGAACGCGGACTCCTGGGCTCCTACTACTACGCCGACCACCCCTTGCGCCCGCTCGAAACCACCCGGGCCCAACTCAACTTCGACATGATCGGCCGCGACGAAAAGGACAGCACCCAGACCCACGGCCTGATCGACATCGCCGCCGACACCAGCAACGAAGTCAACATCATCGGAACCAAGTACAGCCCCGACTACCGCACCGAAGTCGAAAAAGCCAACGAATTCGTCGGCCTGCATCTCAACTACAAATGGGACGACGACACCGTCCTCAACGTCCTCTTCCGCAGCGACCAGTATCCGCTCCTAATGCACAACATCCCCGCCATGTGGTGGTTCACCGGCTTCCATCCCGACTATCACCAGATCACCGACACTGCCGAAAAAATCAATTACGCAAAAATGGAAAAAATCCTGAAGCTGGCCTACATCTCGGGTTTCGATTTCGCCGACGCCGCAACCCCACCGAAATTCCTCGCCGCCGGTGTCCCCAAGTAGGTTTCAGTTCTTGCTCGCAAGCGTCGCCGCCAAACGATCGATCCACGCCCGTTGTTCTTCCGTTTCGGGGATGGCGATGCCACGTGCGTCGCTAATCCTCCGCACAGCCACTTCGGGCGTCAGACCGTTTTCAACCAAGAGCCCCGCCGCGATCAACCCCGAACGCCCGATCCCCTGCCGGCAATGAACCGCGACGTTTGCTCCACGCTTCAGCACTCCATCCAACCCATGCAGGAAAGCAGTTGTTTCCGCGTGAGACGCGGGCACACCCCGATCCATAATCGGCAGCGAATGAAACTCAATCCCGGCTGCTTCACACAATTCCCGTTCTTCCTCGAGCCCCAAATCAACGGCTTCCTCGCCAGTGAGCAGCGAAGCCACCGCCCCAACTCCAGCCTCCCGCCAACCCCGGATTTCGTCCGCCAGCCAGTCCCCACCCCGCGGGCGCAGCGCGATCGCCAACTTCCCTGGCCACGGCCCGTCAATCCAAAACAGATCAGGCATTTCTAGAGACCCGTCCGAATCACGATCTCCCTCGGCAGATCGTTAACATCAACACCCCGAGCCCGGAGAATGTGCAGCCGATGATGCCCATCCAGCACAGTCCCATCCAGCCGGCTCTTCAAGCAATCCCTTTGGCCGGGAATCAGTGTCCGAATCAAATGTTCCGTCGTGAGCAGTTCTAACTGAATCAATTTAGCCCTACTCAACGATTCCTCTGGGTGCAGGAACTTCAACGGAGCCTGCCGCACCTTCAGTTAATCGGATTATACGTCGCCCTTGCTACCATAGAGAAACCCCCATCATGTCCCTGCGGTTCTACAACACCCTGACCCAGCAGGTGGAGCCCTTCTCTCCACTCCATGACAACGTAGTCCGCATGTACACCTGCGGTCCCACTGTCTACAACTACATCCACATCGGCAATCTCCGAACCTTCACCTTCCAGGACATCCTCCGCCGCGTCCTCCGCGCCAACGGCTACCAGCTCGACCACGTCATGAACATCACCGACGTGGAGGACAAAATCATCCGCGCCGCCGCCGCCGCGAATCAGACCATCTACGACTACACGGCCCGCTATACCGAAGCCTTCTTCGAAGACATGGCGACCCTCCGCCTCGAACGCCCCGAGCACATGGTCAAGGCCACCGACCACATCCCCGAAATGGCCGCGGCTATCGAAAAGCTCACCCAACTCGGCTTCACCTACCCAAGCGACGGCTCCATCTACTACCGCATCGCCAACTTTCCGTCTTACGGTAAGCTCTCCCACAACGATTTCACCGGCATCCGCGCCGGCGCCCGCGTCGATGTCGACGAATACGACAAAGCCGACGCCCGCGACTTCGTCCTCTGGAAAGCCCAAAAAGACGGCGAACCCGGCTGGGACACGCCCATCGGCTGCGGGCGCCCCGGCTGGCACATCGAATGTTCCGTGATGGCCATGAAGTACCTGGGCGAAACACTCGACATCCACACCGGCGGCGTCGACCTGATGTTCCCGCATCACGAAAACGAGATCGCCCAATCCGAAGCCCTGACCGGAAAACCGTTCTCCCGTTTCTGGCTCCACGCCGAGCACCTGATCGTCGAAGGCCAGAAAATGTCGAAGTCCCTCGGCAATTTCTTCACCCTCCGCGATCTCGTCGAAAAAGGCTACTCGCCCGAGTCCGTGCGCTATCTTCTCGCCTCGGTCCCTTACCGCAAGAAACTAAACTTCACCTTCGAAGGCCTCAAAGCCGCCGCCACCTCCATCGACCGCCTGCGCAACTACAAACTCCGCCTCGAAACGGCGAAATTCCCCGACGGCGAAAATCCGAAACTCACCGAACGCGCGAAAGCCGCCGCGGAGGCGTTCGGCAACGCCCTCAACGACGATCTCAACACCGCCGAGGCCCTCGCCGCCGCTTTCGAATACGTCCGCGACACCAACACCGCGATGGACTCCGGCGATTTCCTGGCCGGCAACGTCCCCTCGGCTCTGGAGTTCCTGAACCGCTTCGATTCCGTCTTCGAAATCCTGCGCCCCTCGGCGAAAACCGCGGGCCTTTCCGACGACGAAGTCGACGCTCTCATCGCCCAGCGGCTGGCCGCCAAAAAATCCCGCGACTTCATCCGCGCCGATCAAATCCGCGCCGATCTCGCCGCGCAAAACATTATCCTCGAAGACACTAAAGAAGGAGTCCGCTGGAAACGGCAATGAAACTCGAATCCAAAATGGTCCATTTCGGCGATCGCAAGAAAGCCGGACCCTACACCCCCGTCACTACCCCCATCTACACCGCCGCCACCTACTTTTACGATTCCATGGAGCAGCTCGACCGCGTCCTCGGCCGCGAAGAGCCCGGCCCCTCCTACGCCCGTTACGACAACCCCACCACCACGGCCTTGGAAGAAGTCGTCAACGAGCTCGAAAACGGCAAGGGAGCCCTGGCCTGCGCCTCTGGCATGAGCGCGATGCACCTCGCGATCCTCGCCGCCCTTCTCGACCGCCCTAAACGCGTCGTTGCCGCCGACGTCCTCTACGGCGCCACCACTGGGATGCTGATGAATATGTTTGCATCCCTGGGCGTCGACACCGCCTTCGTCAACATCTGCGACCTGGCGGCAGTGGAGCGTGAGCTTGCCGAAACCAAGCCCGGCGCCCTGATCATGGAAACCGTTTCGAATCCGCTGATGCGCGTCGCCCCGGTCGACAAAATCGCGGAAATCGCCCGCCGCGCCGGCGTCCCGCTCATCGTCGACAGCACCTTCGCTACGCCGTTTCTGGTCCGGCCGCTCGACCTGGGCGCGAACATCGTGGTCCACAGCGCCACCAAGTATCTCGCCGGCCACGGGGACGTACTCGGCGGCATCACTATCGCCGACGAAGAGCATGCCAATACCATCCGCACTCTTTCCCGCACCCTGGGCCCGGTGATGAGCCCGTTTGAAAGCTATCTCACCCTACGCGGCGTAAAAACCCTCGCCCTCCGCATGGAGCGCCAGTGCGCCAACGCCTGCAAGGTTGCCAGTTGGCTGGCCAGCCACCCCGCTATCGATCGCGTCCACTTCACCGGCGACCCCGCCCATTCGGACGCGGCCACCATCATTCGCCTGTTTCCCAAAAACCTCTACGGCGCGATTTTCTCGTTCGAGCTGAAAAACGGTGGACGCACCGAAGTCTTCCGCCTGATGGACCGCCTGAAAATGATCGTCCGCGCCACCTCTCTGGGCGACGTGCATTCCATGATGCTCTACCCCGCGATTGCCTCCCATCGCGATCTGTCCCCTAAACGCCGCAAACAACTCGGCATCAACGACAACCTAGTGCGCATCTCGGTCGGCATCGAGGCCGCCGACGACATCATCGCCGACCTCGAGCAGGCCCTACAGTCATAAGCCACAAAAATCGACTCTTACGACTGTATCTTTCGCGTGTTCGGTACTAGTAGTCATGGATCCACTCTGGTACTATCGATCTTCGGCAAATCGGACATCCGTTTGATTGCCGAGAATTCGTTACACCGGAGGCAATGTAGTGAACTTCAAGAAACTGAACTACTTCATAATTTCATCAGCATTCGCTCTTGGTACCGCATCCGCGGCCACGGTCACGACATTCACGAGCGAGTCGTCGTGGGAGGCCGCGGTTAGCAGCTTCGTGACCGAACCCTTCGACGGCCCCTTACAGTCGTTTACGGGGGTGACCACGGACGTCGGAGCCATCGGGCTAACCCGCGGGATGCTCACCGGCTCGGTCTGGAACGACGGTGGTCCGAGCGGAAACGAAAACACAACTTTCTCTTATGTTCCCGGACCGTTTTTCGGTGCCGGCGCGTTCTTTGATACCTCGGTAAACGGCGAAGGCAATGGAGTCACCGTCACGCTGAACCTTACGGGCGGCGGCACTCAGGTCATTACGCCCGATCCCGCAATCCTAGGCCTGGATAACGCGTTCTTCGGCTTCACTTCCGACGTGTCGATCGATTCCTTCACCCTCACGAGCAACAGCGAGACCTTCGACATGGACAACCTCGAATTCGGTGGAATCCGCGGCGCCCCGACACCCGAGCCGGCGACGTTTTCCCTGATCGGCATTGGTATCGCCGGACTGGCGGTACTGCGCAAAAAGCTGGCCTAATCTCTCGCGGGGCGCGTCACAAGCGCGCCTCTAAGAGGACGCGCACGACAGCTCTGCGAATCGTAAGCTCTTTGCTCAGATCCAGAAACGCGACGACGTTCTGGCGTGGAACATATGGGTAAGCCGCGAGAAACGCATCAATGCTTTCTCCCGTTTCGGAAATCAATCAGCGTCCGCACCGGAACGCGAGTCGACTTAAAACAAGGCGTCCCATGCATCACCTCTTTATCGATGCTAATTACCGCTTCCAAAGCGGCCCGCTGATCCGCCGTCATGCTCCAAGGTTAATATTCACGTTCACTCACGTTCATTAACGGCCTTCATCCGGAACGAGGACGCCAGCGCCGCACCGGTAACGATCACATTCGCCACAATCACCGGCACCGAGTGAATCATCACTCCGTACATCAACCACAACACCGCTGCGACCGCCTGCACCCTCCGCAACACCGCCGGTTCCTTTGAAAAATACGAGCTGGTGAACACCGCCGTCGCCAGCCAGCCGATCCAGTCCCCGTTCACAAAAACGTTCACGAATTCACCGCCAAAGCAGAAGTCGTGCGCGCGATGGTGACTGAATCGGTACGAACCTTCTCCCAATCCTGAAGCACGAACCCGTAAGCCTCAAACAGCGCCCGGATCCGGAACGCGTCCCACCCCACCACGTCCTCCAGAATCGGCACCAGCACGCTGAGCGCGTCGTCGCTCAAAATCGTTCGCTTGGCGATCTGCGTGATGTACTTGTTCTCCGAAACCGCGATCGTCATTCCGTCGGTGCGATTCACGTGCAGCATCACGTGCACGTCGGAGCTTCCGTCGCCCACGTATATCACCCGGTCGTGGCTCACCTGCAACTTCGCCCGCAGTTCCTCGAGCACCGCCACTTTCCCATATCCAGCCGGCACTTCCAGGATCGATTGAATCTCGCCGGACCCTTCGTCATACCGGAACCGCGTCCCATGAATATGATCCGCCGGCACAATGCCCTCGAGCGCCGACTGAATCACTTCCTGCGGCGCCGCCGAAATCACATAGAACGAAAACTGATACCCGTCGAGCCCATTCAGCAGCTCCGACAATAACCGGATATTCTGTTTCAGCCGCACTCGCTTGCCGGCCTCGACCAGATGCTCCTTCCGCACCCTCCGAAACTCCGGATCGTGCAGAATCAGGTACGCGAGCTCGCCGCCCTGCTGCACCATGTGAATCTTCGAGAGCCCCGCGATCTTCTGCTCGAAGCCCGCGATCCCCAGGATGTCGCTCAAGATAATCCCCGAGTCATGAAAACTCAGCGTCTGATCGAAATCGCTAGCCAAGAGAAATTGCTTCTTCGCCGTTTGTTTGGATGTCTTCATATGTTTGTAAATTGGCGACGGAGCCGCGACTGAAAAGGAGCGGACAAGCCTAACACTATCGCCCCAGTGTGACGGGTTAATTATCAGATGCCGACGATCGCATCAACGTTGCGTTCATCTGCTCTTCGCATTGATAACAAACCACTTAAATCGTCGATCCAGAAGTCCGGCCGGCACCCGGCCAACTCCTCGGGATCGCCATATCCATAGCGCACCGCGCACGTTTTCACGCCCGCCCGGCGTCCAGCTTTCATATCGGCCGGCGAATCCCCTACCAAGAGGCATTCCTCCGGACCTACGCCAAAAACCTCGAGCGATTTATAAATGACATCTGGCTCCGGTTTCGCCGGAAACCCATCCGTCCCCTGCACGTGATCGAAAAATTGCAACAATCCGAACTGCTCGAGCACGGCTCGCGTGGTCGACGTCCCTTTAGTCGTCGCAGTCGACTTGCGCCCGCCTAGCTTCGCCAGCGCCTCGGCTACGCCGGGATATACCGTCGTAGATTCATGCTTCCGCGAAAGATAAATGCCGCGATACTCGGCAATCATCGGATCGATCGCGTCCCGCTCATAGCCCAAATCAAGAAACAGATCGAGCAGATGCCGCCCAATATACTTTCGTAGGAAAGAATCGGAAACATCGGCGCGCCCGCGCGCGCGCAATACTTCCTGGATCGCCCCGCAAATATCGCGAGCCGAATCCATCAACGTCCCGTCTACGTCAAAAAGGTAAACCGAAAACGGTGCGACCATGCATTATTTACGCTCATCGGCGGGCATTCGCGGCCAATAATGGCATTTGTCGCTTCGCCGTGAGCAGTGGTCACGCCGGCTGCGGACCGCCCTCGAGCATCCCCGGCAGCCTGCGTCCCGTCTCCGGTTTGATCACCTGCTGCGATGTGCCATCACCCGAAGGAGGCGGCTGCACCGCTTGCAGGGTCTTGCCTTCGATGAGCTGATTCACTTCGCTGCCGTCCAGCACTTCGCGTTCGAGCAACGCCAGCGCGATGCGTTCCACCGCGTCCGCCCGCTGTTCGATAATCTGCCGCGCCCGAGTATATCCGTTCTCCGCCAGCTTCTTTACCTGCTCGTCGATGCGGATCGCCGTCGCCTCGCTGAAGTCACGATGCTGTGCAATTTCGCGCCCCAGGAAGATCTGCTCTTCGCGCTTGCCGAAGCTCAGCGGCCCCAGTTCGCTCATACCCCACTCGCACACCATCTTGCGAGCCAGATCCGTCGCGCGTTCGATATCGTTGCCCGCGCCCGTGGTCACCTGCTTCATGAAAATCTCTTCCGCGATCCGTCCGCCCATCAGAATGGCGAGCTGCGCCTCGAGATAAACCTTGCTGTAGCTATGCTTGTCGTCGATCGGAAGCTGCTGTGTCAGCCCCAGCGCCATCCCGCGCGGGATAATCGTCACCTTGTGCACCGGGTCCGCTTCGGGAATCAGCGCCGCCACCAGCGCATGGCCGGCTTCATGATATGCCGTATTCTTTTTCTCTTCGTCCGTGATCACCAGGCTCTTGCGCTCCACGCCCATCATCACTTTGTCTTTGGCGATCTCGAAATCGTACTGGGTAACCACTTTGCGATTCTGCCGCGCGGCAATCAACGCCGCTTCATTCACCAGATTCGCCAGATCCGCTCCCGCAAACCCCGGAGTCCCACGCGCGATCAAGGTTAAATCGACGTCATCGGAAAGCGGCGTCTTCTTGGTGTGGACTTTGAGAATCTGCTCGCGGCCCTTGACATCCGGCCGCCCCACTACCACCCGCCGGTCGAATCGTCCCGGCCGAAGTAACGCCGGATCCAGCACGTCCGGACGATTCGTCGCCGCCACCAGAATCACGCCTTCGTTCGACTCAAACCCGTCCATCTCGACCAGCAGTTGATTCAGCGTCTGCTCGCGCTCATCATGCCCGCCGCCGAGCCCGGCGCCGCGATGCCGTCCCACCGCGTCGATTTCGTCAATAAAGATGATGCAAGGCGCGTTCTTCTTGCCTTGTTCAAACAGGTCGCGCACGCGCGAAGCGCCCACGCCGACGAACATTTCGACAAAATCCGATCCCGAGATGGAGAAGAAAGGAACATTCGCCTCGCCCGCGATCGCCCGGGCCAGCAGCGTCTTGCCGGTTCCCGGCGAGCCAATCAAAAGCACGCCCTTGGGAATCCGTCCGCCCAGCTTCTGGAACCTCTGTGGCTCCCGCAGAAACTCGATAATCTCCTGCAATTCTTCTTTGGCCTCTTCGACGCCCGCGACATCTTTGAACGTGACCTTCTTTTGCTGCGAGGAATGCAGCCGCGCCCGCGATTTCCCGAAGCTCAGCGCCTTGTTCCCGCCCGATTGCATCTGCCGCATCATGAAAATCCAGAAGCCCAGCAGCAGTACGAACGGAATCGCGTTCACCAGGATCGAAACCCAATTCCCGCCGTTATCCTTTTCCACCTTGAACGACACGTGCTTGTCCAGCAGCAGCGTCGTGAAGTCGTTGTAGTTCGGCGGCACGACGGAATGAAATTCTTCGCCGTTCTTCAACTTCCCGTGGATGTCCCCGGTGGTGCTGTTGAAGGTGACGCTTTCCACCTTGCCGTCCCTCACTTCCTGCACCAGTTCCGAGAACTGCGGCGTTTGTCCCGTCGGCTTGCTCCCCTTGAACACGGCCCAAACCAGCACCACCAGGCACAGGATGATCAGCCACAGGACTGCATTTCTAACACTTGAATTCATTGACATCTCCCAACCGCAATTCGCATGCCTACCACGTATCTCATGAACGCTTTGCCCTCATCGGGGAATCTCGGAAATCCGGATTCCTGCCCCCTCAGCCGCTCCGAACTCTCGGGCCCACAAAATCTTGCCGTCACCCTCAAGAATCGGCCAGAAACGCCGCCTCCAGGAGGGAACCCGGGCGCTTTGAAACATGTCCTTGAGTTTTCGATCGCGTGATTTGCCCACTGGGCGGTAGTGGTCACCAGGTCTCCACGCGCGCAATTCGATGCGAGCGGCCAAATCCACCTTAAGGTTAGCACACGCCGCATCCACTTCCACGCGGATCAGCCCCGCTCCGTCCGGAGCCTCGTAAGTCCCTGGAACCGTTACCTCAACTGGTACCACCCCTGGAGCCGTTTCGGACCGGCAAAGCCGCACCCAGTCGAACGATCGGGTCACTTCCACCCCAGGCAACCGCAATCGCCGCCCGTTTTCTATATCGATGATTCTGTCGACATGTTGAAACTCAATTCCCCGCAAATCGCCTTTGGCTCTCAGAATCGCTGTACGTACTAGCCTCCGCGCCACTGCCCGCCCTGATTCCGTCAGTTCCGCCGTCCGAAACTCGACACCTCCGGCGGTTTCCACCAGCCGATCCGCCAGATTCTCGCGCCACCACCGTTCCTCTTCAAACGCCAGATCCGCCAACTGCGCCAGCGTCCCATTGATTCTTGGATTCTCCATTCGCAGCCGCGGCAAAATCTCATGCCGGATCCGATTCCGCGCAAACCGCAAGTCCCGATTCGTCGCGTCCTCCCGCCACGCAATCTCCCTCGCCCGCAGGAACTCGAGCACATCCTCCCGCGAAACTTGGATCAACGGCCTCACGAATCCGTCCCCGGTCACCGGATGAATCCCCGCCAGCCCCGCCAATCCTGACCCGCGCACGACCCGAAACAGGACCGTTTCCGCCTGATCGTCCCGCGTATGGCCCAGCGCCACCCGTTCTCCCGCGCCGTCGCGCATTAATCCCAGGAAGAATTCCCGCCTCGCCCACCGCCCCGCCTGTTCCAGATTTCCCGGCGCCTCGCCCACCCTTGCCTCGGCCCGATAAAACGGAATCCCCATCCGCGAGGCCGCTTCCGATACAAACGCCTCGTCTTCGCCCGCCTCTTCCCGCAGCAGATGATTGAAATGCGCGACCCCTGTCACCTTCAACCCGATCTCCCGTAGGACATGCAATAGACACATCGAATCCGCCCCTCCGGAAACCGCCACAATCACGCGGTTTTCCGCCGTCAGCATGTTATAACGAGAGATGGTTTTGAGCACCCTGTCGAGCAACTCCTACATTGTAAGCCTCGACATCGGCAGCTCTTCCGTTCGCGCGCTGCTCTTCGATTCCACCGCCCGCCAGGTCGAAGGCTACGGCGCGCGCTTGCCCAGCCAACTCACCACCACCCCCGACGGCGGCGCGGAATTGAACCCCGACACTCTCGCCGATCTGGTCATCGACTGCCTCGATGAGCTCCACCGCCAAATCCACGCCGACAACCTGAAAATCGCCGCCGTCGCCGCCAGCGCCTTCTGGCACGGCCTGATGGGCGTGGATGAATCCGGCAAACCCACCGTTCCCATCCTCCATCTCCTGGACACCCGCAGCGCCGGCGAAGTCTCCAGAGTCCCCAACGCCCACGCCCGCACCGGCTGCGTCCCCCATTCGAGCTACTGGCCCGCCAAACTCCTCTGGCTGGCGAAAACGCGCCCCGAGCAATACGCGTCCACGAAACACTGGCTCTCATTCCCCGAATATCTCTTTCAAAGGTTGTTCGGCAGCCCCCAGGCCTCGACGTCCATGGTTTCCGGCACCGGCCTGTGGAACCAGCTCACCAACGACTACGACGCCGAAACCCTCGAAGCTCTCCAACTCGACCGCTCGACTCTTGCAGATCCCGCCGTGCTCGACCACCCCGCGACCCATCTCCAACCCGAATTCGCGCAGATGTGGCCCGCATTTCAAGACATCCCTTGGTATCCAGCCCTGGGCGACGGCGCCTGCGACAGCATCGGCAGCGGAGCCATCGGCCCTGACCGGTTCGCGCTCATGGTCGGTACCACCGGCGCCCTCCGCGCCATTATCGAAGCTCCGTGCCGCGAAATCCCCGCCGGCCTCTGGTGCTACCGCGTCGACCGCAGCCGGTATGTCCTCGGCGGCGCTCTCTCCGACGGAGGCGACGTCTATGCCTGGATGAAGCGAACTCTATCCCTCCCACGCGACGTCGAAGCCCGCCTCGAATCCTCAACACCCGGCGCCCACAACCTGACGCTCCTGCCCTACTTCTCCGGCGAACGCACGCCTGATTGGCGCTCCGACGTCCGTGCCGCCATCACCGGCATCAGCCTCGCGACCACGCCGTTCGATATCCTTCACGCGGCTCTTGAATCCGTGGCCCTCGAATTCCGCGAAATCCATCAACTCCTGGCGGCCCATCTGGGCGACCCTAAGGAAATCCTCGCCTCCGGCGGCGCGCTCCTGAACTCCCCCGCCTGGACTCAAATCATGTCCGACGCCATCTCCCGCCCGATCACGGTCTGCACCGAACCCGAAGCCTCCAGCCGCGGCGCGGCTTTGTGGGCCCTTGAACGAATCGCCGCCATCGAGAGCGTAACAGCCCTAGAAGCCTCCACCGGCGCAACTTTTACAGCGCGCCCCGACCGCGACCCAATCTACGCATCCCTCCTCTCCGCACGTCGCGATCTGTTCAAGAAACTCTATTCCCCTGCATAATAAATGGCACAATAAGTCCATGGAGCGCGAGCAAGTCCTGGCCATCCTGAAAGCCAACGAACTCGAACTCCGCTCAGCCGGCGTTGAAAGCATTTCTCTGTTCGGATCCCTCGCCAGGCGCGAAAGCCCCGCGCATGATGTCGACGTAGTAGTCCGCCTCCGTGAAAACTTCTGCGAACCGGGCCTCGCCTACTTTACCCGCCTCGATGACCTTCAGCGCCGCCTGTCTGAGATGCTCGGCTGCAAAGTGGACGTTATCGAAGAACCAGTCCGCAAAGAACGTTTCCAAAAAGAAATCGACCGGGACCGCGCCCTTGCCTTCTGAAAGGCCTCTCCGTCGCCTCCAGGACATGATCGAAAACATCCGGGCGATTGAAAGCTACGTCTCTGGTATGAACCTTGCGGCGTTCAGGGCAGACGCCAAAACCTATGACGCCGTCGAACGCTGCCTGGAGAGAATCAGCGAAGCAGCCTCGAAACTCGGCGCTACAGCCTCGGACCTGATGCCGGATCAACCCTGGCAGGAGATCCGGGCCCTCGGAAATCGCCTCCGCCATGAATACGACATAATTCGCGAGGATCGCCTTTGGGCCATAGTGCGGGTTGACCTCCCACGGCTGCTCGTCGCCTGCGAAATCCCTATCGCACGTTTGAAGAAAGATACCGACTTACTCTTATGACCCCCGACATCCAATCCCGCGCCGCCAAAATCCGCCTCCTCCTTATGGACGTCGACGGCGTCCTCACCGACGGCCATCTCATCAACGTCCCCGCGCCCGACGGCAAAATCTTCGAAACCAAAATGTTCGACTCCCAGGACGGCATTGCCCTCCAATGGCTCTCCTGGTACAAAATCCAGACCGGCGTCATCAGTGGCCGCGTCTCTCCCGCCACCGAAGAACGCGCCCGCCAGGTCAAGATGACCTACATCTACCAGGGCCACATCGAAAAGATCCCCATCCTCGAAGAAATCGTCGCGAAATCCGGCATCCCGTTAAACGAAATCGCCTACGCCGGCGACGACCTGACCGACGCGATAGTAATGCGCCGCGTCGGTCTCGCCATCGCGACCGCCAACGCCCGCGAAGAAGTAAAGCGCGTAGCCCACTACACCACCCAATCTCCCGGCGGCAGCGGCGCCATCCGCGAAGTAGCCGAGCTTCTTCTAAAAGCCCACGGCCATTGGCCCGAGCTCCTCAAGAAATACGAAATCGAATAACCCATGAAATCCGCCATTGAGATCGTCACCGCATCCGGCCCAGGCGTTCTCCACGAGCTCACC
>Ga0206933_1111_pt1 | contig 15437 bp, 10 predicted proteins | sample Alteio_BWOrgHeat_15_FD_152937 | JGI IMG/M metagenome (GOLD analysis project Ga0206933, IMG submission 152937) | Enriched cells from forest soil in Barre Woods Harvard Forest LTER site, Petersham, Massachusetts, United States -... | ecosystem: Environmental > Terrestrial > Soil > Temperate forest >... | reverse complement strand
TTGTGGCGAGGTCAATTGGAAAGTAGAACGCGTTCCCAGTCCCGTAAATGGCGAACCGTTCCTTGGCGACAGCATAACCGCCTTTTGTAACAGCGGAGAAAACGAGGCGGGATTCGGGAAACCGTTCGTGTAGGGCGAGTGCCAATGGTAGAACACTGAGCGTTTCTCCCACAGAACAGGCATGTATCCATATCGTTGGTCGGCCGTCGAACTTAAGTGTTTCCGGCAGGTTACCTAGACGCTGTTTCAAGCTCGGCAGGTATTTTTTATAACGTATGGCGCTATAAAGAAATACGGGCGTCATGACAATAAGCCAAATCGAAAACAAAAAGCTGTAGAAAAGGTACATACGGGATCAGTTGTCGCTGAACAATGCAATTACGCGCTGCAAGTCGGCTTCGGTGTCGACGCCCACGGTGTCATGTTCCGTCTCGGCGACATAGATAGGAACGCCATTTTCAAGGTAGCGCAACTGCTCAAGTTTCTCAGAAAGCTCCAGAGATGATTGCGGCAGGCTATGGAATAGAGAGAGGGCATCGCGCGTGTAGGCGTACAGGCCAATGTGCTTGTAGTGTTGAGCTGTTCCGGCTCCGTCGCGATCGTAGGGAATAGCATGACGCGAAAAGTACAGTGCGCGTCCATCGGTTGAGGTCACGACCTTCACATTATTAGGGTCTGCGGCGGCCACCGCATCTATGGCCACTTTCAACGTTGAGACTTGCGCCGCCGGGTTCTCCAGCAATGGCTTCAGCAGGAGAGATAGGTGCTCCGGACGCAACGTTGGCTCATCTCCCTGTATATTGACGTAGATGTCGGCGTCGGTCTTCGTCAGAATCTCATGCAACCTGTCGCCGCCGGAGGGGTGTTCGCCCGTCATCATCACCGGAATGCCAGCCGCTTCACACGAAGCCTGGATTTCTGAGCTATCCGTTGCAACCAACAGGCCTGTAAGTAAATCGGAGCGCCGCGCATTTTGATAGACCCAATGGATCATCGGCTTGCCGGCAATCTCCCGCAGCGCCTTGCCTGGTAGCCGCGTAGAATTGAGGCGTGCCGGAATCACGCCAAGGATCTTCTTTGTTGTTGGCGCCTCAGAGGTATCCGGAGCAGTTGACATTAATTGCTGGCAAAGGGCAACGCAATCTACACAGATGCCACCATGCACGCCGAGAATGAGCTTCTTGTCTTTGCTTCGGTTTTGCCCACAGAGCGCGCAACTGTCGAAAGCTTGATCGATTACTTCGTCCATGGAATGTTCGTTATACCTTGTAAAGATGCGATGTGCGATCGGCCTTACGGAGAGATTCGCCAATACTGCCGAGTATTTGGCCGTTGATCGGAGCGGCAATGACGATCCCGAGGGCGTCCCGGTGCAGGCGCTCCAGGCCGTTTTCGCGCAAATAGCCGGCCTTGCCGGCGATTGCGATGGCGTCGGTTGTCATCTGCAAGGCGCTCTCGGAAAGAAATAGCTTGGCCGTCATGGTGGCGGCTTCGATCGGTGGATGCGAATCGGCCGGCTGGGACGCCATTTTGGCGAGCGCGTACATATGCGTCCGCATTACGCTCAGTGTGGCGGCGAGTTGCGAAACCCTTACTCGAACGCTCTCGAACTTCTCAAAGGAACCATTGAGCTTCACGATGTCGAGTAGCCGCTCGAACGCGCCCAAGGCAATGCCGGTGGCGACGATGCCGCTGTGCAATCCGCACTGCATGTCGATATCGATGATCGGACCTATTTTGCCCGGCTCTCCAACGCGGTCCGCGTCGGGCACCTTGGCGTTGTCCAATGAGAGTGCCCCGCTATGAGTGCCCTGCAAACCCATTGAGTCCATCGGGTCGCCAATACGCAGGCCAGGATTCTCGTCGTCCACCAGGAAAAATGCCTTACCTTCCGTGGTGTCCGTCATCACCATATAGACCCCGGCGTGACCAGCCCCCGTACAGAACGCCTTTTGACCATTGAGATGCCAGGTCTCATCTTGCCGGAACGCCTTTGTGTTCAGTACCGCCTTATCCGCGCCAACGCCGCTTTCGGACCAGGCCGACGCACCCAGCGCTCCGCTACCGATTTTAGTGAGGTAGCGTTGCTTCTGCGCTTCAGTGCCGGCAATATTGATACGGTTCACGGTGAGTGTGTGGAGTAGCAATACGAAGGCCGTTGCCGGCGCAATGCGAGCCACTTGCTCAATGACGTAAGTTGTGTTCAGGCTGTCCAGGTCCAATCCGCCATACTCCTTTGGAATGCGCATTCCCAGGAGACCTTCGGACGCAAGCATGCGAATATTCGCATCCGGAAACTCATGTTCCTGATCGCGCCCTTCGTCCACATAACCCGAAAGCTGCTGCTCACCCACAAGGCGTCGAATAGGATCCACCATCGTGATCGAGGCGTCCAGCTCCTCAGGCTTTTGATGCCAAGTTATGACCATTTTAGGACCTTTCTACGGCCTAGTATAGCCGATTGCCGTTTAGCTAGTCAACTTTACCAGACTGCAAAGTCTCTCAACACGTTATGTACTGAACAGATGTTATAGGAGGCGCGACCAAGACGGAGGTAAGCAGTTCTAATGCAGTACGCCACCAAGGTACGATGCGATCCTTGGCCACACCTTGTCAATACTCAGATCGGTGAGGCAGCGAGTGTCGCCATAGATACAGGCCGGGTTAGCGCCCACGGTAAGTAGGGTCCAGCAGGGAGAGCATGTGAGATCGTCGCGCCGGACGATGAGATGGCGGCCGGGTTCGGTGCCGTAGTACGGACCGTTGCGGCGATCATCGGTCGGACCAAAAAATGCAATGCATCGCTTCCCAAGAGCGACGGCAACGTGCATAAGCCCCGAATCATTTCCGACGTATAGCTGCGAATGCGCAATGAGAGCGGCTAATTCGTTGAGGTTACTGGATGTGATGTTCAGCGTCTCATCGCGAAGGTCCGCTTGGATTTGGGTCCGGAGATCAGCTTCCTCGGGACCACCGATGAGAATACAGCGCAAACCGAACTGTGCATAGATTCTGCGAATGACCTCGGCGAATGCGTGTGCAGGAAGGCGTTTGTCACGCATGCCGCGTTCCGCACTCGAGCCCGGATGGCAGACGAAGTAGCGTTGGCCAGTCAGTTCGTCGACTTGCTTATGGCTGGAGGGGAAGGGGAACTGTAGGGATAGGTCTGCTTGTGCCAATGGAGCGTCATTGAGCGTGCTAACTACCCTGCGAGGCGTCCCAAGCAAATGGTCTGCGAACCGGTAGTTCTGATCTGTGTCATGAAGTAACGGATCTAGGGGAAGTGAAACCGTTTGTAATCGTTCCGGTATACGGCTGTTAGGATAGGCAAACCCAACTCTGGTGCGAGCCCCGGCTAGTAAAGCAAAGAGGCCGAATTTCCAGTCTCCCGTCGGGAAAAGGGCAATAGAATAATCGTATTGTTGTTTCCGCAAGGATCCAATCAGGGCAAGACCTGGTCGAAAGCCTTCTCTGTCCACGTCCCAAAAAGGAACCATACCGAACAAGTCGCTCGCTTCAGCCATCTGTTTGATAGCCGGCTTTAGGGCGAGTAGGTGCAGATTGGCACGTCCAATTTGGTTGCTAAGCAACGAGAGCGCTGGCGTAGCCATAACAAAGTTTCCAAGGCCAATGGGGCATACAACCAGAGTTTTGCAGGGTTGATCCGTACGAATAATTGATGAGTCTTGTTCAGTTGGCACTCGGGCTCTTTCTTTAATAGAGGAACTGGTCATGGTGCCGATCGGGGATAGTTTGGTGGAAGTGATTGTAGTTTCTGTCCCAAAGGCATACTTCCGAGCCAAGACCCTCATAAGCGATCTGGAAATTGTCGTCGATAAACTTCTTCAAATCAACAGCCGTGCCAAGCCGGCTGTTGAGAGCATAGCGGGGTACCACCACGAGCCACACACGTGGATAGCGTGACACAGTAGACCGAAGCTTGTCGACGTCGTCCATCACTATTCCCGCCGAATCGCGCTCTCGCAGCTTCCCGTCTTTCGCCATATACTTGTCTAGCGATGCCTCATTGGGCCGCCAATCGAAGTCGCAGTTGCCGAGTTCCACCATCGCAACTTCTGGGGATGAGTAGATGATCTTGTCGTCAGGTCTCCGATGCGCCGCCAGAAAGCGGCTCGCCTCCGTAAAGTCGTTGTTAACAAGGTGTTCCGTGGAATTCCATGTCCGCACTGGTCTCTGTTCCACAACCAATAGCGATGCCAGGACGATCACGTAAACTGCATAAACAACAAATGCAGCCTGGCGAGACTTCAAAGCCGTCTGAGACCAGCGGCGTAGAATCACGCCAAGTTCCGCTGCTGTGCAGCATGCCGCCAGCGCTGTAGCCGGAAATATCTGGCAGATATAGCGGCTCTTCGGATCGGGAATGAGGATGGTATACAGCACTACTGATACCAGAGTAATGAGATAGAGATAGCTCCACCACGGCCAGGTAACGCCACGAGGGCCCGCGGAGGCCGCGCGGTCGTCAAGGCGGCCGGCAACCAGGCGACGTATCCGGCGTACTCGTAGTAATGCCAAAAGTACGCTAACGAGACCGGAGACGTAAAGCAAACCAACGACGAGCTGACTACGCTCTACGCTGTCCAGCAGCATTTGCGGGAGGACATCGAGATAGTCTGTGTGAATGCCCAGAAGCGGCGAGGACATACGATCGACATAGGGCAGGGGAGTAACGCACCAGGTTAAGTACGCCGCAAGGTCCACGACCACCACAACTGCGGCTAAAATGAGCCACGGTATCATTTTTCGTTGAAACCAGTAGCGCATCTGTCCTGCCAACAGTACCACGATAAATATTACAATGACACTTACGGCGGCGATCTGCTGGCTTAGAAAAGAGCAGCAGAATGCAGCGACGATGCCGTAACGGAGGCGGTGGTTTTCTGGCTGCCGAATACTCTTATACAGAAGGTAAAACAGGAGTGTGGTGAAAAATACCAGTTGGCTGTAAAATCGGGCCTCACGTGCGAAGAAAATCATGTACGGTGAAAACGCTACCATCGCAGTGGCGGCAAGGCCAACGTACTTGGAGCGTAGCGTACGACCAAACAGATAGATCACCGGCAACGTGGCCAACTGCCAGAGAACCGCAGGTACGCGTGCGTAACCCAGGTTTCCGGTCTTGATCCCGAGCCAAACAAATGCAGCCAGGATGTAGTGGAACAGTGCGCTTCGGGTGTAGATTATTCCATTAGTATCGTAAATCGGGATACCATGGCGCAATATGCCGCGTGCCGCAAGTATCGAAACGTATTCATCCGGTATAAATGGGTTTATATCCAAGCCACGCAAGCAGGTTATGCCGGCGGTCAGGATGATCAAGCCAAGCGCGAACGCGAATCCGTACTGATTCGCGAATTGTTGAAGCGAACTCGGCGACGCGTGCGTAGTCTTCCGGAACTTGGATACGCAAACCATAAGCACGAGGGCGACTAGCCACACAATTGCTGAGACAATCAGTGCCAATCGTCCGTAGGCAGCCGAGCTAAAGTATTCATCTTGTGGTGAGTAGGCAAATACAATCTTCAGGAACTGTGCTCCAACCAACATAATCATCGGTGTAACTAAGATTCCGCCGAGCTTGCTGGGAGCCAATCCGCCACGTACGCCGTGGATGGCAACTGAGAGCAATATGGCGATACCAAGGAAACCGAGCCCGAAGCCGGCCATATACAGTGCCTTAACTCGGTACAGTCCGACATCGGGCTCGGCAAAGATCGGCACAGCTGTAGCAACCGGCGACGATAAGTTGTCGTGGTATGCCGATGATATCACTGTAGCGGGCTGCCAATTGCTGTCTGCACCACGTTTTGCTTGCCAATCCCCGCCAGTTTGCAAAGTCTGGTCAACACCGTTGGCCCAATGAATGCGACCATCCAAGCACACAGCCGGAACACGTTGAAAGTGTGGATTATCCTGGCCATGGAGGGTGATTTCCAGGACGTTTGTACCTCCACGAAATAAGTCCTTGCATATCACTACGTCCTGGCCCAATTGCGTCCCTGCATCCGGGAACTCCGCAACCCGCGATAAGGAATCGATCCTCTCCAGGTTATCCTGGCTACGCTCGGGAACGGGCCGGATCAACGGATCTTGGAACCTGTCGAACGACATGGAACTGGAGATAATTCGGCCGTTCAAGCTTAGAGTGTAAGGGGTATTCCAGTGAATGCGCATCCAAGAATTGCTGCCGGTGTGCGGGCAATCAAGAACCTGTCGCAGGTGTACATCCGAGTCTAGTGCTATTACCGGTGCACCAATAAATGCTCCCGTCATTGGTGCACTGATCATATCAGGATCACCATCAACGTAACCGTCTTCAGCAATGTTGGTGGCGACGGCATGCCCCCAGTTGTCGTCGGCAAAGGTTTCTGATGTCCAGTCAACCCCTTGATTGCTCTCCTCTTTTGGCGCGCATCGCCAGCTGCTGTCGGATAGAACGACTTGAGTGCGTGCCGTTCGAATCATCCCTTCGACAGCGAGGGCAGGAGCATGCCGGGCATCGGTTTCGGCGATGAGGCAGATTACGTTGCGACCAGAATGTAAATACGGGGCGATATTAAAAACAACACCCGCCTCTTTATGCCGCTCAACACCAAGTTCCGTGTAGGGTGTTGGCGGTAGGTACGTGGCTCCGGCTTCACGATGGAAGAAGGTCTTGGGTTGTGCGCCATTTATGTAGAGAGTGTAGTAGTTATCCACCGCAACTACCAGGTATCCAGCCCGAGCGTTGCTGTCCAGATATACTGTTTTCCGAAAGCATGCCAGTGGCATATCGCTATAGGGACTCTGCATCCAGCGGGCATGCCAGGCAAAGGGGTAGTAGCGCATTTGCTCGTTGAATTTAGCCTGATAGAGGAAGGCGCCAGCGCATATTGCCGCCAACAATATTGGCAACCAACCGATTATGCCGTGGAATCGGCGCAGGTGGCGTGGTTTGGCGTTCTTCTGGATTGTTGCGAGTTTATCAGGCATTCTTTGGCATTCTATGGTCATTAGCCAGGTGGGTCAGGAAACGCTTCAGGATGCGTCTGTCCCTGCACAGTGGAGTTGAAACGGCATGCCATGGCCATATCGTAGTCTCGTAGTTGGTAGTAACACCAGGCCATGTTGTTCCACGCGACCGATGTTATCGGTTTGCGGTAATCGCGTGTTGTAAACGACTTTAGCCGGAACATCCCGACGCTTTCGTTCACCCGGATTAAGGACTTCCACGTTCGCACAGCATGAGCGTAATCCGCTAACCTGGATTGTCCGATTCCCAGAAAGTAAAGGGCCTGTACGTTTGATGGATCAACGTCAACGGCCATCTGCCAATAGCGCACTGCTAAGGTTGTTCTGCCTGCGTTAAATTGTGCAATGCCCATATGAAGCAACGCGTTGACATACCGAACTAGCATTGCCCCATCGCGCTTTGGATTGGTAACGTGGTCGCGATATATTCCATAGGCCAATTCGTAATCTTGTGATTTCGTATAGCTATCCGCTGTATAGGCCCAATAATCTTGATCGTCGGAACTCCCCGCGCGCCCATATAGCCTTCCAAGCTCAACATGGTACAGAAGATCGTCATTCCATCTGGGATCCCAAGTTGCCGCAGTGTGATACTCCGCAATCGCGGCAGTGTAGTCGCCCTGCGCAACGGCCGCTCGGCCCCTATTCCAGTGAAGGTATGAAATGAGAAGGTGGCCATAGAACAGGGTAATCACAATTGCGAGCGCAACAAGGCCTACTCCGCGGCACCGACGAATTAGTACGCTAACTTGTGAACCGTATAGCACACAGGCTGTTGTGAACAGAACTATTCCAGAAAATACACTGATGAACCAGCCGGCCTGCGTAAAATACGACGACGTCTCCAGAGCATCCAACGCGGTATACGCATTTGAGAAGACGTCGGGGATAGACTTTTGTGACGGAGCGGCCCACGGCACGTAGGGCATTACTTCGTCTTGACGTACAGTATAAAGGAGCCAGTGGGCCTGATTGTCTTGCCGAATCACTTGCTCAATTGCCGCGGAATCACGAGTCGCCACAATTTGCAATACGAATACGGGCAGAAGCATTGCGGCTACAGCAGCGATAACCAGGCTGCCAGGCCGCAGAGATGGCCGGAATACAGCAACCAGGAGCATAAGGGCTGAACAGGCCGCTAAAACCCGGCATATCTTTGCATATATCGGCTCGGGCGCATCGATTGTGTGCCACCACGGTAGAACGGCAGTTACTCCGACAAGGCAAGCACAGATGAAAATCGTGATTCCATGAAGCCAAGATCTGTCGGATTCGTTCATACGATCACCATGCGGTGGGGATGCGTGCAATTGTGACACTTACTTACTATTGTCGACGCTATCAAGACCTGCAATCCAGCGCAGATTCTGCGCGGCTGTGTCCCGATTGCTCTGTGCCTCTTCGTACTTGTCTCGGGCTACGGCGAGCATTGCCAGACCTTGCACGACGCTGTCTTCCGTGCTCTTGCCTATAGCGTACCGGTCGAGCGCAAATTGGTAAGCCTCCGCTGCATTGTCTACCGTCTCCTTGGCTATCGCGATCTGATCTTCTGCGTTTGCATATGTCGCCGTGGCGATTGCTAGACCCTCCCTCAGGTCATCGGTGAGTTGATCGAGCGCTGCATCCTGCAGTTTAATGGCATCAAGTGCTTCTTCTTCTTCAGCTTGCTGCCTGGTTTTGTCGAATAGAGGGGCCGATACCGTAGCGCTTACAGCGGCGTACGGTTGATACGCATAGGCGTTTGGTGGATTTATGTCTCGGAACCCAATCCAACCTGCTTCGCCGTTTACGGATAGAACCGGTTTGCTCCCCGCTCTTATTGCGGCAAGCTGCTTCATGTCCTGAGTACGTTGCGCTTCGAGGACAAGGCGTTGCGGGTTGGCTCGTTGCGCCTTATCCAGTAGGTCGGCGTCGCTTGTGCCTTCCGCCCAGTCGGGGCTAGTTGTGGCAACAAGCGTCAGCGGCTGGCTAGGTGGCGTGCCAACCAGCCTACTAAGTACTGCGTTTGCGGTGTCTCGCTCAATCTGGCGGCCCTTGAGTTCGGAATTTGCGTTAGACAGTGCGCTTTTGGCGGTGAGTACGTCGGATCGGGTGACTGTACCAACTGAATACCGTGTCTGTGCGTCCTTTAAGTTGTCTTTGGCAGCTTGCACTTGTTGTCGCCCAGCATCCAGTGCCCGATCGGCGTGGAGTAGAGTGTAGAATGCAACCGACGTTGTTTGTAAGATAGTCTGTTGATCTGCGTGTTGCGAGGCAAGCGCGGAGGCAATTCCTGCTTTCGCCGCCTGGACCTGGAAGGACCTCTTGCCGGCGTCCCATAGTATATAGTTGACGCCTATGCTTCCGCGTGCGCGCTCGGCGCTTACGATCGCGTCTGATGATGCAACATTGCCGGTGAGAGGTGCGACAAATTGAGACGCGGCTGGGTTGGTGTTGACGATGGCTCGCCCCGATAACACGAATGATGGACGTAACTCTTGGTGCACAATCGTGAAGTGGCGCCGCGCTTGATCTACGAGCAAGCCAGATCGGGCGGTGCTATGTGGATTGTGCAATGCCGCGGAAAGACATTTCTCAAGTGTGTATGGTTGCACGCCGGTGGCGGGAGCCGCCGGTACTGCGGAAGTCCCAACAGATATAGTCGGAGGATCCGCATAGCTGGGCGACATACACGAAAATAGTGCAATATAAAACGTAGTCCGGCGAAGCGCAACAGTTATCAAAGGAGGGTTATCTTTTTTCTTCATGCGTCTCATGGTAGCTTACATCGGTGCTGTGCCGGAGCCTAGGGATTCTACAGCATGAACCCGCATACCGTCGGCTAGTTTATAGGCCGTGGAAACAACGACATGTTCGCCGTCATGAATACCACTGAGTATGCGCACGTGTCCGTTGGTCACATCTCCGTACCGAACGGCTCGAACATTAATGACGCCATCCTTTTCGACATACGCGACGCCGTTGCCGGATGAAAATGGCGTAATGGCGCTTTGGGGAATTACGATTCCCGGCGTTTGTTCCTGCACACTTACGAGGCCTGTTTCGCCTAGCACAATCCTGTTGTCGGAATTGTCTAGCGAGACCCAGATATCAAATGTGAGGGGCAAGTCTGGGGCATCTCCTGGGCTGGGCTTGGCGCCGGTTTCCGGATTAATCAGTGGCTTCATGCGTACCACGCGGCCAATGTAGCTTTTGCCAAGTTCTGATTCGAACGTAACGATTGCTTGTTCGCCAACTGTTACACTTCTGTAGAATCGTTCGTCCACGTTAGCACGAAACTCTAGGGAGGAATCGTCCGCAATGACAAAGAGGCTGTGACGCACGTCGGAAAGTGGGGCATCATTGTCTGAACGATTTGCCTGAGGCGTCGCGACTTCACCTGGATTTACATTTCGCTCGACCACTATACCTGCGATAGGCGATCGGACCATCTGGCGGGTAAGTAGCAGCTTTTGCTCATTAATCGTTTCGTTGGCTCTGGCAAGATCCGCTGCTGCCGCCTCAATCGCTTCTGGACGGGACCCAAGCAGCATGATCCTGTGTGTTTGCATATCCGCCTGATAGTCCGCCTGAGCTGCCTTTAAGGCCGCTTCAGCCTTGGCAATGTCCTCAGGCCTTGATCCAGAGTTCAGGAGGTTCAGGTGGGCTTGGACAGCCAGTAGGGCGCTGCGGTCTACGTCCACCACAGTCTGACTTTTTTCCAGGTCTGCTTTCGCGACGAGTTCTTTGTCGTAAAGCTTTTGAGCATATTTCAGATCGGAAACAGCCTGGGCGAGTGTAGCTTTCGCGCCGGCAACTTCAGCACTTGCCGCCTCAATCTCCTGTGGCCTGCGACCATGGCGCAACAGAGCTAGTTCTGATTTGGCCTCTTCGACAGTTTGAATATCTGAGTCAAGTTTGGATTGTTGTCTTTGTATCTCTTCGGGGCGATAGGGATGTAGAACAAGACTGTAATTGGCCTGGGCGCTTCTCTCAGTAGCCTCAGCCTGGCGCAGTTGCGCTTGCTGGTAAATGGGGTCTAGGACTGCCAGTATTTGGCCCTTAGATACTCGGTCACCGACGTTCACCAGGACCTGAGTCACCTGGCCTTCAAAGCGCGGCAATACGGAGACGTTCGCCGATGCCGAGGGCTGAGCTGTGCCTTGTGCCATGACGTCGGATTGGCTTGCGCCTTCCTGAGCAACGGCAATTGTGACGGACGGAACCTGCTTCGACAAAGCGCCAACCTTGGGCGGCAGCGACATTACAATTACAGTGGTTGTTACAACAAGCACTGCCAGGGCGAGGAGAATTCGTTGTTTCATGGGGTTCATTGTACTGACTACCTGTCAGAATGCAGTACTATACTGCATAACATATGCCAAGGAGCATTGTCAACAAAGGCTATGGTCGGTAATATGAAGACTCTTCGCTAGGGTCGCATTGGTTTGCAGTCCACTCCTGGCTATGCATAGGGCTGTGGCGCTACGAGGTATCCTTGAACGTAGTCGGCCACGGCAACATCTAGCGAACGGAATGCCTGAGTATAGCCTGCGGCGCGCAATCGACTTATGTCTGCTTCTGTAAAGTACTGATAGTGGTCCCTGATATTCGCTGGCGTGGGAACATACGAAATGTTCGGTGTTTTGCCAAGTGCCGCGAATATGGCTTTTGCGAGATCGTTAAACGTACGCGCTTGGCCCGTACCTACATTGAATATACCGCAAACCGTACTCTGATTGATAAGCCAGAGCATTACGTCTACAATATCCTTTACGTAAACGAAGTCGCGCTTCTGGTCTCCGTGACCGATACCGTCGCGATGCGATTCAAATAGTTGTATTTTGTCCGTCTCTTGTATTTGCTGGTAGGAGTGCCAGATAACAGATGCGCCGCGGCCCTTGTGGTACTCGTTAGGGCCAAATACGTTGAAAAAGCGCAGTCCAACAATCTTGTCCGTCCAACCGTTGCGAATGGCCATGTTGTCAAAAAGCCACTTCGAGAATCCATATGGGTTCATGGGCAGGAGTTTGGGAGTCACCAGGTCACTGTCGTCGAAGCCGAAGGCGCCATCTCCATACACACTTGCGGAAGACGCATAAATAAATCGTACACCGTTGTCCATGCAATAGTGGGCCAATTGCGCTGTATAGTGGGTATTGTTCTCAAGCAGTGCATCGGCATCCGTCACAACGGTGTCCGATATGGCACCCATGTGCACAATTGCTTTGGGCTTAATCTGGCCTGCTCGCAGGTTCTCGAGTAATGTGGACGGAGTCAGGATATCGGCATAAGACTTCGCGCGAAGGTTCTTGAATTTCGGGCCTGAGCCCAGTGTGTCCACGACGATAACATCGTGTTCGCCACTTGCGTTCAATGCTGATACTAATACGCTACCAATGAAGCCGGCAGCGCCCGTCACAATGATCATGCTTCGAATCCTCTCGTTCCACTACTCTTCGCCGTAAAGTGTTCGCACGCGTAATAGCTCGCGGAGGTCTTCCGTTGTGCTTACTTCTAACGACTTTTCCATTGTTACCACACGTGTTTCGCCGGGCTCAAGGTGGAAGAAGTTGTTCGAGAACTCTGGAGATTCTAGTACCTCGGCGGGGTCTAGAAACAACCATACGGACCCTGCGAACGTGCTCGCGCTAATGCTGATTGCAAGCGTATCGGCGTCGTGATCGTCGATCTCAATGCCAAGGTTCGGTTGATCCAGTGCGAGTTCCTTGGGCTCAGCAAGAAGCAGGATGTTGCGGCTAATCTCATTATCGTCCACTCCTGCAAAGGTGCCGGTAAAGTAGGTCCCCGTTTCCATGCCGCGTCCACTTTCGATGCTGATGGATCCAATAAGTTTCGAAACGTTGGCATCAACCTGGGCGTCGAAAGTCTGTTCGGCTAGAATTTCGCCGCAGAATGTCTTTAGTGCGACTGATACTTTGCCTTCGATTGGTCCGAGTGCATCATTACTGATGTGTAGTTCTACGACATCTTCTCGACGATTGAACGAGAGAAGAGCTGAAGCAAAGAAGTCCCGACACGCATAGTACGCTGCCTTGGGCTGTAATTCGGAGTCGATAACAGCCCATGAGTGGACCGGCCAGCAGTCGTTGATCTGCCAGAAGAGAGTTCCCCAGCACCGTCCCTTGATCCGGCGGTAGTGCTCAATGCCGTATTTAAGAGCCGCCGCCTGATTAATTTGTGTATAGTAGACCAGGTCCTCCAGGGTCTCCGCAATGGGGTAGTGGAGGTTAACGAGGCCAAGGTACGTCTCATAGCCCTTGCGCGTCTTGTCATGCCATCGGACGGCCGGAGAATTCGGCGATCGGTCCGAATCCTCGAGGCATGTGTCCCAAGCAGCAAGGCCGCAGGATGACGCAAAGCCGAACTCAGAACAGAACCGGCTAGTGTCCTCGGTGTAGTGCGTCCAGTCGCCAACGCCATGCCAAACATCCCAATTGTGGCGGTCGCCGTAGTCCTGCGATTGTGGGTCGGGACCACCGTAGGGAGACGATGGCCAGTATGCCGTATGAGGGTCTTCCTCAGCGACAACAGCTGGTAGAACGTCGTGATAGAGATGCTCGCCAATATGGCGGCCCGGCGGCGGGATCCACTTTGTGTCATACATCATGTGGTTTTCGTTGTTACCACACCACAGCGCTAGACACGGATGTGTTCTAATCCTGCGAACATTGGCTATCGCCTCCGTACGACATGCATCCGCATAAACGTCGGTGTCTGGATAGTAGGCGCAGGCGTACGCAAAGTCTTGCCAAACCATAATCCCGTGCTCATCGCACAATTCATAGAAGTGTTCCGATTCGTAAATCCCGCCGCCCCAAACTCGCAGCATGTTGCAGCCGGCGTCGCAGGCGGCCCAAATCAGATTATAAACGCGATCGTCAGCCAAATCGTCACAATCCAGCTTGCCAGCATCGTGTTCTAATCGTGATTGGAACGAGTCGGCCGGTATCCAGTTGGCGCCCTTCACGAATATGTCGTGACCGTTAACTCGAAATTTAAACGATTCGCCTTTACCATCGGCATCAGGTTCGCGGATTAGCTCAATTGTTCGCAGGCCAATTTTCGAAGTAAGGAAATCAATGCGTTCCGGTGCACCAAGTTCAAACTCTACTGAATAGAGGGTGGGGTGGATGGCGGCGCCGGTAGGATTGTGTCGATTCGGCCACCACAGCTGTGCGTCCTCAATCGTCACCTGGACGCTTGCAATAACGCGTCCTGTGCCTTCGGGAACAACAACGGTCACCGAGTTCGGAATAGGGACATCGAGTGCGTCGGTTTCATTGCCGGCACGAGGTAGCGATACCGTCAGGTTAATGGGTGTCGTCGCGGCATTTGGCGCTCGGTCTACAGCGATACTAAACGTAACGTGCGCTGTGCCGTCGGCACCGAACTCAGTATCGTATCGCCAATCGAGTAGACGCGCCACAGGCATCTCGATAAGTTTTACTGGTCGCCAGATGCCGCATGAGACTAATTCCGGACCCCAATCCCAGCCATACGCATACTGGGCTTTGCGAATAAAGGATCGTCCGCTCCAATGGTACCAGTTGACGTCCAGACGATCCTTGTCTGGCGCGGTTTCGTTCCACAATGCGATTCGCTCCGCACCAACCCGATGGGCCGAACGAAAAGTAACGCGCAGTGTGTTGTCGCCGTCCTCACCTGGGCCATGCCGCAGACGTTCACCGACTGGGAACTCATGCGCCACAAACATGTTGTCAGTTTTCGCAAGGTCCATTTCGTTGAGTGTGATATCGGCGACGGTGTCCAGGCCCTCGAAGGCTAGAATAGTATGTTGTGCCGGCTCGTTATCCAGGTGGAATGTGGTTTCGTAGACCCAATCAATATCGTCTACCCATTGGACACTCCGTTCCACCATGCGCTCGAAGGGATTGGAAATAACGCCAGCGTTTAATAGGTCGATGTGAACTTGCCCCGGCACTGCTGCTGGTAGCCAGGGCAAGGCAGTGTCTGGAGACGATCCTGCCGGCCGTTCGTCTCGGAAGCGCCAACCATTGTTCAGGTTGTGGGTGAACGTTTGTGTCAATTGCAATTTGGTCATTAAATGAAACTCTTAGATTCTGAATGCTTATTTTATAGCCGGTTCCGCACTAGTAGGCAAGATTGACGCAGGGCCACTAGATGCCGTGGACAAGCTTGTGCGATTAGCCAGCGCTAGAGCCAGCGATACTGCCATGACAATGCCGCCGCACCAATAGGGAGCTGCCGGCGAAATATGGCTATAAAGATAACCGGCAGTTGCCGGACCAGTGGCCCGTGCAAGACTATCGAACGATGCCGAAAGGCCAAGCATCGTTCCCTGGACGTTTGCTGAAGACTTTCGGGAAATGAGAGCGCGTAGCGCTGGCGAGTTGAGACCATTGCCAACTGCAATTGGA
>Ga0206933_1117_pt1 | contig 15501 bp, 13 predicted proteins | sample Alteio_BWOrgHeat_15_FD_152937 | JGI IMG/M metagenome (GOLD analysis project Ga0206933, IMG submission 152937) | Enriched cells from forest soil in Barre Woods Harvard Forest LTER site, Petersham, Massachusetts, United States -... | ecosystem: Environmental > Terrestrial > Soil > Temperate forest >... | reverse complement strand
GCCTTTGCGCATCTGCTCAGGCGTTGTGTGCGGAATCAGCCGGTCGACAGGAGCCATCGCAGACTCCTCCTTGAGAACGCCAGTTGGCTGGCCCGTCTTTGGATCGCGATCGATGGTCCCAGCCGTCGGATCCTTCGTTGCGGACGTGATGCCGGCTAGCTTCAGGGCCAACGAGTTTGCGACCCCATAGTGTCCCGTGGTGTGCATAAGCCACACAGGATTGTCGGGCGCGACAGCGTCGAGGTCTGCAGCCGTGATGTAACGGCGCTCCGCGAGCTTACCTTCATCCCATCCGGAGCCAGTAACCCATTCGCCCGGTTTGAGGAGGGCTACCTTCGCTTTTACGCGAGAGACAATTTCGGCGACAGACGTTGCGTCGGAAAGCTTGACGCCGAAAAGTTCGCCGACGCCACCCGCCGCAATGTGCGCGTGGGTGTCGATGAGCCCGGGCGTGGCAGTATGGCCATGCAGATCGATAACCTTGGCGCCAGGCGCACCAAGTGCCTGAATCTCGCCATCAGTGCCAACCTTGACGATGACACCGTGACGAACCGCGACAGCCTGAGCAACCGAGTCATGCGCATCCACTGTAAGGATGCGGCCGTGGATGAGCAGGAGATCGGCATCCGCGGCCTGCTTCTGTGCTGCCGCAAACAGCGGCATTGACGACAGGACAATTGCGGCAACTAAGCGGCATCTGGGCATAAGACCTTCTCGAAGAAGTTGGATTTCTTCACTCTATATCGAGCCACCCACTCTAAAACATTCAGCAGTACAAAAACAGCCTGCGGACTTGCCGCAGGCTGCTCTGTACTGCCGCGTTGATCAGCAGGGTTAGTAGAGCAGTTTCAAGCCGAATTGAATGATGCGTGGCTCATAGGTGCTGGTGATTGTTCCGCCGGAGGTCGGCGCGCCGCCGAGCGTGCCACCCAGGCCGCTCGAGGGCAGATAAAAGTTAGTGTGGTTGAAGACATTGTAAAACTCGCTGCGGAACTCGAGCTTCATCGTTTCAATCGGCAGATTGAAACGCTTGTTAAGTGCAAGATCAGCGTTGTAGTACGCCGGCGAACGGCCCGGGTTACGGCTCGCACTGCCAAATGGGCTAAGTAGATTGCCGGAAGCATCCCGAGTAGCCGGCAGCGTGTAAGCTGCATAGTTAACCCATTGAATGTAGCCGTTTGGCAGGGTAGACTTCGCGATGTGCTTTACGCCCGGGACAACGTTGGGGCGATACTCATTGGCGCCTCGGTAAGTAGCCGAGATCTGCGGTGAAACCGCATTGGCCGAGTTAGGCGTGTACACCAGGTTATAAGGCGTGCCAGATTCCATGGTATTGATTGCGCTGACCTGCCATCCTCCCAGCACTGCATCGGCGAAGCCATTGGCACCGCTCAAGTACTTGCGGCCGTGGCCAAGTGGCAGGTCATAGACAAGGCTGGTGACGTTGGCAACAGGCAGGTTGTAGTCCGACTGACCATAGTCGGCTTGCAGATTGTTGGCATCCTGTGGAGAAGGCGTATTGCCTTCGAGCGAAGCACTCAACTGGTCCAGCGAGTGCTCCCACGTGAACGAGTTGAGCAGAGTCAGGCCGGCAACAAAACGCTGTTCATAACGTACCTGCAAAGCGTTGTAATTGGAGCTGAACCCGTTCAGCGCCTCGGTAATATCCCCTCCGACGAAGGTCGATCCAATCGTAGCTCCCCAGTTAGGATAAGGCCGCACGAAACCCTGCGCAGGATTGGCTGAGTTCGACAAGCCAAGCGCCGGATTCTGCTGGTTGGCATTCAAAAAGCCCTGCAACTTCAGGCCATGATTGCCAACATAGGCGACGTCGAAGAGCGTGTTCTTACCGAAAGACTTCTGCACGCTGAGAAAGTAGCTCTCAACATAGCTGTCCTTGGTGTCCTTGGGAATGTACGTGATGTTATCGGTGCCCGGGCTGAAGGTTGTTGCCAGGTTATCGGGAAAGCCCTGATCAACAGTTCGGTAGCTCGCAGAAGTAGTGCTCGCAGGTTGAGTCACGGACACAAAAAGCGCCGAAGGAGCGTTGATCGCCAGAATGTCGCCCGAACCCGCTCGAGTGTAGTGAACGTAACTGATGCCGAACCCGCCCCGAGCAACAATCGACGGTGTAAGTGCATAGGCAAAGCCTACGCGAGGTCCGAAATCATCCAGGTCTGGATTGACCAGCGTGCCTCCATACACTCCGCCGCCATGGAAAGTCTGGACGAGCCCGGCCAGATTTGGCGGAACAGTATAGCCCGGCGTAATCGTGATGAGCGACTGCGTTCCCGGGTCGAAGTTGGAGAGATTGTTGTGCTCTTCCGAATAAGGAGAACCGTATTCCCAGCGGAGTCCGAGATTAAGTGTCAACTTGGGAGTTACATGCCAATCATCCTGGGCATAAGTGCTTAGCATCGTCTGTAGCAGGTGCGCTTTGAAGTATGTAGCCAATGCGTAGTTGCTTGTCGTTCCAAAGAGAAAATCCGCCCAGTACGTATCGGCTGCTGCGGTGATATTCGGGCAATCCGGACTTAGAGGCTGCTTGACTCCGTCTATAGTCTGGCTTGGGCAGACGCTGTAGCCTTTGCCATAGGTGAATGAGCCGTAGAGAGGGTTAGAGTCCTGAACCTGCATCCAGATGTGCTCATATTCAAATCCAAACTTAAGCGAGTGACGTCCTCTGACCCATGAGAAGTTCACCTTAGGATCGAGGAGCGAAGGATATTGCCACTGCGGATTCGTGCTCTGGCGGCCAAAAGCTGTGAAGCCCCCAGAAACACCCGTAGACGGCAGACCACCTGCGACCGTGGGATCGGAGGGGAGCCCAGGGATCTTGAACGAATCATCCCCAATCGACAACGAGAACTTGCCCGCCCGAGTCTTGCTCAATCCTATGCGAGCGTCGAGGACCTTGTCCGCCCCGAACAGATGCGTGTACCCGAGAGCGATCTGCTGATCAAGAATCTTGGCCCGGCCGTTCGTCTGCCCATCTAGCGGTAGTGGAATCGTTGGGTAGTTGATACCTGTCTCTTTGCGATCGCTCATGTGCAGGAACCATGAAGTGCTGACATTCTGCTGGAAATCAAGACGCAAGCTTCCTTTGTCTGAATTATCTGTGAAGGGCACATTTGTGGTCGCGTAGTCGTTAGCTGCGAGGCCAGTGGTGGCTGAGCCAGAGATAGGCAGGTTGCCAATCTGACCAAAGTAGCTGGCAATCTGTTTTGAGAGCGAAGAGATGTGCGGCGAACTCAGAATCGATGTGCCAGCGGGATAATAGACGCCCGGAGAGAATGGATCCTGCACAGCAACCGCAAGCACGCCGTTGATCTCATTCTGCGTCGGCAATGTGAGCACGTAGAGCGGCTTCAACGTTTGCCGGAAACCCTCGTAGTCGACGAAATAGAAGAACCGGTCCTTCAGAATCGGGCCTCCGAAGTTCGCTCCAAACTGGTTGCGATTGAACACCGGCTTCACAAAGGGTGTAGTCCCGACCGTAGGTTTGAAGAACCCTGTCGCATTCAGATCGGTGTTACGCAGAAACTCATACAACGTCGCATGAAAATGATTGGTGCCGCTGGCCGAAGCTACGTTGATCGTTGCGCCAGATGAGCGCCCGTACTGCGCGCTCTCGTTATTCGTAACCACTTCAAACTGGGCAATCGAATCCGGCGGCGGGGCAATGATCTGGTTGTCAAAGCCCTGGTTGCTCTCCCCATAGGCGTTGTTGTCCATGCCGTCGAGCAGGAAGTTGTTGAACATGCTGCGCTGTCCATTGACGTTGTACGACCCCTGGCGGATGAGGCTGGTAGCCGTCGTCGTAGTGGCCGCCGTGGGTGCCTGTCGCGAGCCGGTCACCAGACCAAGCAGGTCAGCGTAATTGCGCGTCACAAGCGGCAAAGCTTCAGTCTGATAGTTGCTGATGTTCTGGCCGCGCTCGCTGGTATCTGTCTCAAGAGACAGGGAGACACCGGTGACCTCGACTGTGCTTTCCGATCCTCCGATCTTGAGTGAAAGATCGATGCGGGTGCGGGTTGCAACCGAGACGCTGATGTTTTCCGCTACGGCAGCTGAGAATCCGTTGGCCTCAGCCCTAACCGAATAAACCCCGACACGGACGGTCGGAAATTCGTAATCGCCAGAGGCGTTAGAGGTACTTTTCGCGACGATACCAGTAGCGGTATTGGTCGAGGAGACTGTAGCTCCTGGAATGACCGCTCCGCTGGCATCGCGGATCGTGCCAACCAGGCTGCCGTCTTCAAACTGTGCCTGTGCCGTATTTGAGCTGAGAAGAAAGAAAAGGCCTGCCAGAAGGGAGAGAGAAAGTAGTGACAGCGTACGTTTCATACCGGCGAGGATAGGCAGACACTTATAGACGGAGTTAAATAGTCTGTAAAGAGAGCTTTAATTTTGTGAAGATGTAACCCATTTGTACCTGCTTTTCCAGATCATCCGGGCCATTTCAATTGTGTGAATTTTCAGTTACGCTCAAGAGATACGGCTGAACCCTAGTCCCTTCCGACCAAAGTCCCGCCTGAATCCTTCTCTGGAGCACTCATTGACCATGACCGCGACCGACCTGCTGCATATCGACTATCCCGTCGAGTTCACACCGGGAGCACAGTCGGCCGTGACCACCTGCTTGCGCATCGATCCTACAGAGAAAGTCACTCTGATCACCGACCGGGCAACTGAGCAAATAGCCGCCTCGATCGGTGAACAGTTGGAGGTGCGAGGATGCGCCTGGAACGCTTTTCTGCTGGAAGATCTGGCCCCCCGTCCGCTGATCAACATGCCGCAGGCTGTTCTCGAGGATATGGAGAGCTCGCAGGTCTCCATCTTTGCCGTTCAGGTGCAACAGAACGAGTTGCAGTCGCGCATGCAAATGACCGACGTGGTTAACCGCCGTCACATGCGCCATGCGCATATGGTCAACATCACGCCGGAGATCATGTGCACCGGCATGCGCGCAGACTTCAACCTGGTCGACCGCCTTAGCCAGCAGGTACTCGACCGTGTGAAGAAGGCCACGCGGATCCGCGCCACCACGGCAGCCGGAACCGACATTACAGCCGAGATGAATCCAGGCTACAGGTGGTTCAAAACCAGCGGCATCATCAGCCCGGAAAAGTGGGGCAATCTGCCCGGGGGCGAATGCTTTACCTCGCCCGGCGAAGTGAACGGGACGTTTGTTGTGGATGGCGTTGTTGGCGACTGGCTCTGCGCACGCTATGGCCTGTTGCATGCGACACCTTTGACGATCGAGATTGCGACTAACCGAATCGTGAGTTGTACGAGTGCAAACAAAGCTCTTGAGTCTGATTTCTGGGCTTACACGCATACTGATGGGAATTCTGACCGGGTCGGCGAGTTTGCCATCGGGACCAACCTGGGCGTGGATCGCGTGATCGGCAATATCCTGCAGGATGAGAAGTTCCCCGGCATCCATATTGCCTTTGGAAATCCCTATGGCGAGCACACCGGAGCGCCCTGGCGATCGGGGACACATATCGATGTCGTCGGTCTCGGCTTTAACATCTGGCTGGAATCGGACGCAGGACAGGAACAGATCATGCGCGACGGACGGTTTTTGATCGCCGCGTAGCATTCTGCTTCTATCATTTTGCTATGACAACATCTGCTTCCCTTCCCTTACAGCAGCTTGGTAACTCAGACCTCCACATCACATCGATCGGCTTCGGCGCCTGGGCTATTGGCGGCGGCAACTGGGACTTCGGTTGGGGTCCACAGGATGATTCTGAGTCCGTCGGGGCCATTCAGCAGGCTATGGATGAAGGAATCAACTGGATCGACACCGCAGCAGTCTACGGCCTTGGCCACTCCGAAGAGGTCGTCGCGAAGGCCGTAAAGGGTTCAGCCCACAAGCCACTTATTTTCACCAAGTGCTCTATGCGCTGGGACGCCGAACGCAAGATCTATCGCTCGCTGAAGGCGAAATCGGTAGCCGAAGAGCTGGAGAACTCCCTTCGGCGGTTGGGAGTGGAAGCCATCGATCTATACCAGATTCACTGGCCCAATCCTGAAGAGGAAATAGAAGAGGGATGGGAAGAGATGGCCCGACTTCAAAAGCAGGGGAAGGTTCGCTGGATCGGCGTCTCCAATTTCAATGTTGCCCAGATGAAGCGAGTACAGGCCATCGCGCCGATCACCAGTCTGCAACCGCCTTACTCCATGCTGCGTCCCGCGATTGAGCAGGAGATTTTGCCCTTCTGCCAGGAAAACGGCATCGGCGTCATCAACTATTCCCCGATGGTCAGCGGGTTGCTCACCGGACGCATGAGTGCCGAGCGGGTGGCAGCTATGCCTGCAGATGACTGGCGGCGAAAAGCCGTCGAGTTCAATGAACCGCGCCTAAGCCGCAACCTGAAACTGGTAGAACTGCTGCGTGAGATCGGATCGGCCAACGGTGTGCAGCCGGGGGTAGTAGCCGTGGCGTGGACGCTGCATCATCCTGCGATTAGCGCGGCTATCGTGGGTGGCCGAAGCGCCGAACAGGTCAAAGGGCTCTCTTCTGCACTTCATTTCCGGCTCACCGGGGATGAGTTCGCTCGAATCGGAGCATTTCTGGTGGCCAATCAGGTTTCGTGACGAACGGCCACAAAAATACAAAAGCCCCGGATATCCGGGGCTTCGAATTCATTTCCTAAAGTTACATCGCCGCGACGAAGTCGGGCAGAATGACTGCCGCATGATCCTGTAGGAGCGCTGTCATCCGCGCTGCCATCCCGCTGTATAGATTGGCGGCTCGGAAGGCGTTGACCTTGACGCCGGCTGTTGCCTGGCTTAACGCATATTGAGCCAGCGCCATCAGGACGCACAGACGAATCTGCATCGCGTCGCTCCGCAATGTTTCCAGAATCATCGGGTCGATAGGATCGGAGCCAGGTGCCGCGTGCCGGTTGGCATAATCCGCCATCTCAAGCAGAACGCGTGCATTCTGGTAGATAGCCCAGAGGCCGCGCGGGCCATCGAGCCGCTGCCAGATATCGTCTGTGGTAGCCGTGAGCCCTTCTTTCCAAAGGAACTGCTCGCTAAGCTCACGAGCGCTCCAATCAGAACGAAGCTGGCCCAGCAGGGCATCCCAGCTTTGGACATTACGGCGACGCATACTACGACGCCACCTGTCGAAATACAGTAGCAAGGCACTGACAATTGCGATTTGAAGCAATGGTAGAAGCATTTCCTAATCCTTTTTCCCCCGACGCTCGGAGGGTAGATCAGTGAGAGCGATGCTGCCGGTTCGAGAACCTCCACCCATTAGTACCAGAAATTGCTGCATCTGTGGACTGAATTCTTTGCGTTGGTACTCTTTAGCAGCGAAACTTAGTACCCAATAGGCCAGTGTACAGAGGTAACTGTAGGTGATTGCTTCGTGATACCGATGGATCTCCTCCACCGAAGTCAGGTGAGAACTGAACAGGGCGACGAGTAGGCTGACCATCGAATAAATCCCAAGGCCTGTCGCTATCTGTAGTTCGCGATCGCGCCAACCGATCGACAGGAGTTGACTGAAACCGACCATCACGAGGAAGCAAACCACTCGAAGGATGATAAAGGTTTGGTCAATATGCACAAATGCTACTGCCTGTTTTGTAAGGTCGGGCGGAATACTCAAGCTGGCAAATGGCCAAATCACACCACCAGCAATCGCTACCAGAATGACCAGCCCCAATAGTGAGCCCCGGGGCAGGGACGAACGAACGGGACGCAATACAGACCAACCCAGCTCAACCAGTACGGCGAACATGATAACAGCATCTACGATTGTCTGTATCGCATAGAAAACAAAATAGTTGGGCGTATTTGAGACCTGAAGATATAGCCCCGCAAGATCCGTAACCAGTGACCAGCAAAGGTAGGCGGAGAAAATGGGAAGGTTACGCCATATCCCACGCCAGATCAGCAGCGTAAGAACTATGGTTTCGCCAACAGACAACGCGACCGTCAGTTTCGAATCTAAAGTCACGGTCTATCTCCCGGAGGATGCGCAATCGTACCCTCAATCAAGAGTTTAGCAGTCCCGGAGTACCCTCACTCTACAACTTAAGCAAGTCACGATGTCCCTCGCACGTAACAAGACATACGTGCTCGGCACACTGTAGTAATCTTCTACGCATTCGTTTGGAAAGAGCCACCACTCTTGGTCGTCGGCAGGATTGGCTGAGGCAAGCCAGGACCTGCGATCTGCTCTACGCCGGTATATCCACCACCCTTAGTCGTAGGAAGAATAGGCTGAGGCAGACCAGGACCTGCGATCTGTTCTACGCCGGTATATCCACCGCCCTTAGTCGTGGGAAGAATAGGCTGAGGCAGACCAGGACCGAACGAACCACCCTTGGTTGTCGGCAGGATTGGCTGAGGCAGGCCAGGACCTGCGATCTGTTCTACGCCGGTATATCCACCACCCTTAGTCGTGGGAAGAATAGGCTGAGGCAGACCAGGACCGAACGAACCACCCTTGGTTGTCGGCAGGATTGGCTGAGGCAGGCCGGGGCCTGCGATCTGTTCTATGCCACTATAAGAGCCACCTTTAGTTGTCGGTAGAATAGGTTGAGGAAGGCCGGGACCGCCTACAAAGCTGCTAGCCAATTCAGATGATATTTGAGCCGTCGGCAATTGAGACGCGCCGGGAGCGGCAAATGCGGCAGTGGAGCACGCAGCAAGAATAAGTGTGATGAAAACGCTTTTGTTGGCGGTTTGTACAACGCGGGTCATTACTAATCTCCTTTTTTAGGGCAACTTACAAAAAGAGTACCCTAAATGTGTTGGAGGTTGTACAACCAAAGTCGCAAATAACCAAAAAAATATAGAATGCGGCTTCCCTTTGCGAGCCAATCGTGCTAAGTCCCTTTTAAGCAGTACTTATCCGTTACTTTAGGCACGTAAGGAGCCGCTTTGATCAGTCAATTTAGGACAGCGTTCAATGCCGATTTCCTGCCTGAGCAATATCGAATGCTGCTGGCCGATCTGGACGCTCGAGCCGAGACGAAAATCGAGTTCCGTGTCGCAGAGACACCTGTCTTCCTACCCCTTAACATGCTTCAGGAAATGGCCGCCGCAGGAATAGAGCTTACCCAGCGCCTGCTGGAATGGCCTGAGTATCTCGCCGGGGCAAGAGCATCCATTCCCGACAGATTCACAGTAGCTGGCGAGTCGTCCCATCCACACTTTCTTACAGCTGATTTCGCCCTGGTGCGAGACTCGAGTGGCGAATTGACGCCGCGCCTGGTTGAGATTCAGGCCTTCCCTTCGGTTTACGCCTATCAGGCGGTGCTGGCCGAAGAGTATAGGCAGATCTTCCATTTGCCCAAGTCCCTGGGTATCTTCCTCAGCGGACTTGATCGCGCTGGTTTCTTTGAGCTACTTCGGCAAGCGGTACTAGGAAAACATGCACCCGAGCATGTAGTTCTGACCGAAGTAGACCCATGGCATCAGAAGACCCTGCCGGATTTTCTACTGACCGCCAAGGCATTGGGCATTTCAATTATGGATATTTCCAGTCTGGAACCGGTAGGGAACAAACTGCATTACAGAGATGCCGCCGGACGTCTGGTCCCAATCCATCGCATCTATAACCGGGCAATCGCAGACGAAATGATAGCTCGCCAGGTCCGGTTGCCTTTCGACCTTACACATCCATGGGAGGTCGAGTGGGCGGGCCATCCGAACTGGTACTTCCTTATCAGCAAGTATTCGGTTCCCTGGCTCGCATTCCCCCCTGAGGGACGCTCGCGTGCAAAATACGGCGCCGTTGTGCCTCCCGCTGTTTTTCTCGACGATTTCTTAGCCGGGAAGGGCCAGGAACGGCTCGCATCAGCTGGAGTATCCCTGCCGCAGACACGCGAAGCAGATACCATTTACGAAAATCTGCTGCTGAAGCCACTGTTCTCATTTGCGGGCAAAGGGATTCAATTCGCACCGAGTCGCCTTGAACTCGAAGCGATTCCCGCGGATGAGCGTCGAAACTATCTGTTGCAGCAGCGGATGCATTTCGTGCCGACTATCAAAACACCCCACGGGCTGACTCAGGCAGAGTTCCGCATCCTATATATATGGCCCGATGGGGGTAAATTAACTCCCGTTCTACCCCTGATAAGGCTCGGACGCGGAAAGATGATGGGCGTAGACCACAACCGAAACCAGGAATGGGTGGGAGCTTCTGCTGCTTTTTGGCAATAACTGACTGGCTAAATCTGCCGATTTAACATTACGTACCTGAGCCATACATATCGAACTAGATAATAGAGTTGGACTGGCGCCCATCGGTCCACTCCGCCGAAAACACGTGAACGTTAGGGAATCCGAGATCCACTCAGAAAATCGGTAGCGTCAACGCGGTAAATAGATGCCCCTTAAGGGTGATATACGCAGCCTCTACTAAAACGGTACAGTTGGGCCAGGTGAAAGAAACTTTGGTGTTTCTGGATTGCACCAATATTGAGGTAAAGTATTGGTATCTTTCCAGAAGGGGATCATGGGACATGAATCCATCCACATCGGGGTTAACTGTTTCACAAATAGGTGTCGCCATCGCTCCTCGACAGGAAGTGCGCTGTGCGGTGCGGTTTCCTTTAAGCCTGCCTGTGGTACTTTCCACGCACGTTGAGGAATTCGCTGCTGCAACTGTCAATGTTTCTGCAAGTGGAGTTCTCTTCGCAACAGATCGAAGAGTTACGACTGGAACAACCATCGGTTTCCAATTGCGCATGCCGGGAGAAATCCTTGGAACGCCACGAGATGTACTAGTCCATTGTCGCGGGCGTGTGGTACGCTGTTACCCAAGCCAAAGCGGGTACCATACTGCTGCAACGATTGACGAGTACAGATTTGCAGATCAGTAACACACACAGGTACACATGGCAGTCATTCATATGGACTTTCTGGAAGACTCTCCAGAGGGAGAAGTTCACGATTCCGCGGCCAAACCTGGTGCGATCCGTGTGATCCTAGCGGATTCACAGGCGATTTATCGCGTCGGAATCCGGAAGGTCTTCGCTCTTGAAGATGACGTACGCGTAGTCGCACAGGCTGACTCGATCGAGAACCTGCACGCTGCAGTACAGCGTTATCCATCGGACGTCGTGCTGCTTGAAGGTGGCATGTTGACCGGTACAGCGAACGCTATCCCTGAGCTTCTGCGCCTTGCACCCAATCTGAAGATCATCGTCCAGGCTTCTTATTCTGATGAGAGCCATACGGTTGAGCTTTATCGTCGCGGTGTGCGCGGCATCATCTCCCGGGCTATCTCGCCGGATCTACTCGTAAAGTGCATCCGCAAAATCGCCGGCGGCGAGACCTGGATCGACAATCAGTCGGTAAATCTGGTCATTGAAGCCTATCGTTCCCAGGCCGCTGCACTTGTGAGCCCGCGTACTCAGCCGCGACTTTCACCTAAGGAAATGGCGATCATCACCTGCATTACCCAGGGCAAGCGCAACAAAGAAATTGCGTATCAGCTTGGCACTACGGAACAGGTGATCAAGAACTATCTGCGTAAGATCTACGACAAGCTCGGCGTTTCCGACCGCCTGGAGTTGGCCCTCTATTGCCTGCACCACAAACTCATTCAGGGTGATGGCGAAGAGGAGACGATCGTGGCAAATGCGGCAAAGGCCTCTTCTCACTAAGAGAGGTCTGCTCCACTTTCGAAACTTCATTTCCTCCGCAAAACTGCGCTTTCCCTAGCAAGCGAATCAGTTCGCCTACCTCTTCGCAGTTCAGCCCCCGCAGCATATCTTTAGGGGCCTGGTCGACCATGTTCTCCAGAGCCGCGAGCACTTCAATGCCACGTCGGGAGAGATGCGTCCAGACCACCCTGCCATCATCCAGGTCACGTTGCTGGGTGACCAGTTTCTGGGCCTTGAGCCGGCCGAGTAGCCGCGTGATATCGGGCTCGGGAGTAATCATCATCCGTGCAATTGCAGAGCATATAAGCCCTTTCGGGTGAGCTCCACGCAGGATCCGCAGAACATTGTATTGAGCGGTCGTAAGGCCGTGCGGCTTGAGGCGATGTTGAAATCCGCGATGCAGGCAGTCCGCCGAGCGAAGAATGCTCAGCAGCGCCTCTTCCTGAGGACTGGAGAAGTGCAGTCCCTGCCCAGGCGCTTCCTGCTTTCCGGCCATTTTCCCCTCTCCATTCAATTCACAATACGCAGCAATCGGCGGCAGATTGCACATGCCTGCCGCCGCTCGTCTGCGGCTACTGCTTGACTGCGTCGATTTCGATGTTGACCTTTACGTTGGTGCCTACCATCGCGTCTGCAAACTTGGGACCAATCCCAAAGTCAACGCGGTTAATGGTCGTGGTGGCCGAAAAACCAACATGGGGACGCTTGTCCATACCCGGAACAGGAGCGCTCGGACCCTCGACATCAAGCACGACCGGCTTTGTCACACCATGCACTGTCAGATTGCCAGAAACCTTCAAACCTGAACCGCTCTTGGCGACGCTGGTGCTCTCAAAGGTTGCACTTGCAAATTGAGAGCAGTCAAAGAAATCAGGCGTCTTCAGGTGAGTGTCACGCTGCGACTCACCGGTGCTGAGACCCAGAACATCGATTGTGGCCTTGACGGTGGACTTGGTGATGTCCTTCTCGTCATAGACAATCGTCGCGTCGACATGACCAAAGCGGCCGTGCACATTGGAGACTGAGAGATGTTTGATCGTGAAATCCACTTCGCTGTGGGCAGGGTCAGACTTCCAGGTAGAGGTTTGAGCCATGGCGAAGGGAGCGGCCAGGGCGAGAGCGGCGGCGGCGATCTTTAGAACTTTCATGCGTCGGTCCTTTCAGGTGGTCAATGCGTTTCGGTCGGTGTAAGAGCTGCTGTCTGTGAGTTTGCTGTCTGTGAGCCTTGGATCAGTGAAATCTGCGTGTTCGGCAGAACGGTAACGATGGAAGTCATATGGATAGAGCTTCGCACGAGCACCCCGAGTGACTCGCTCCCATAGGATGCAGGCAGATCAATAGTTGTTACAACAAATATTTTCTTGGCCGCAGAAGGCTTGCGCCGACGAGCGGTCTGCTATTCTCCGGCGTATGTCCGTTGGATCATTTTCCTCTATCGGAGCGAGCTTTCGCCGGCTCACGCCATCGCAACGGCACGCGTTCCTGGCTTCCTTTCTGGGCTGGTCACTGGATTCGCTGGACTTTTTCCTTCTGGTCTTTTGCATTCCTGCGATCGCCGCGGAGTTTCATGCTCCAGTCTCAAGCGTCGCGGAGGCAGTCTTTCTCACGCTGGTCTTCCGTCCGCTCGGAGCATTGATCTTCGGAGCAATGGCAGACAAGTGGGGCCGCAAACCCACCCTGATCGTAAATATCGTGGCTTACTCGGCAGTGGAATTGAGCTGCGCCTTTGCGCCATCCCTGGGAGTGCTACTGGTCTTGAGAGCTCTTTTCGGGATCGCCATGGGTGGCGTGTGGGGTGTAGGTGCGGCGCTGGCTTTTGAGTCGCTACCCAAGGAAGGGCGCGGCGTTTTCTCCGGCCTGCTACAGGAAGGCTACGCAGTCGGTTATCTGCTCGCCGCCGCCGCCTTTGGCGTCTTGTTCCACTGGATCGGCTGGCGGGGCCTCTTCATCGTAGGAGCAGCGCCGGCGCTTGTCGCGTTCTTCGTGGACCGGAAAGTGGACGAGTCTCCTGCCTGGATTGAGGCAAAGGCCATGAAGGCAGCCAGACCAGCCAAGCCGCCGGTTATGGCCAGCCTCCTTTCCTATTTGCCAATGTTCCTTTTCGTGATTCTGCTGATGACGGCGTTCACCAGCTTCTCGCACGGCACGCAAGATATCTACCCAACTTTCCTGCAAAAGGGCATCGGACTAAGCGCGGGCGTGGTTGGGCTGTTGGGGATTATCTACAACGTAGGTTCTCTCCTTGGCGGATTTATCTTCGGCACACTCTCGGAGAAATGGGGTCGCAAGCGCGCAATCATCACCGCGGCGCTTCTCGCCATTCCGATCGCACCGCTCTTTGCCTATGGGCATACTCCCCTGATGCTCGGCATCGGGGCTTTTCTGATGCAATTCATGGTGCAGGGTGCATGGGGAGTGGTGCCGGCCTATCTTACGGAGCTGTCTCCAGCACCGGTACGAGCTATCTTCCCCGGGCTGGCGTATCAGCTTGGCAACCTGCTCACCTCGCGAAACCTGGTGATTCAGATTAAGCTCGTGGAGCGCTTCCACAGCTACCCACCGGTGTTGCTCGGAACTGTGATCATCGTCGCGCTGGTGCTTGCCCTCGTAACTGCCTGCGGAAGAGAGAGCCGCGGCGTGGAGCTGGCAGCAGGCTGATGGCTATTTTGGCCGGATGAGATCGAATCTCTCGCGGGTGTGGACCCAGGTATTGCCGGCCATGCGTCCTACGGCGTCCAGCTTTTCCGGGTCGATGCGGAAGTGATCTTCCAGTTCCCGGGCGACGTGAATGCACACAATCTCACCAAGCACGATCACGCCCGCGCCTGACCCCTTTCCTGTAAAGACGATCTCCAACAGCTTGCATTCGAACTGAGCCGGGGACTCGGCGACACGAGGCGCGCGCACTACTTCGCTCGGAACTGGGGTGAGACCGGCAAGCTGGAACTCATCCACCTCGGGGCCTACTTCGGCGGCTGCGAGATTACTAGCGTCGGCGATGGCGCTGGAAACGATGTTGACGACGAATTCGCGGGTCTGCTCGACGTTGCGTAGCGTGTCCTTGCGGTCGTCGGGGCGGCTGCCGTCGTTGGAACGGAGCGCGGGGCAGAAGAGCACGGTTGGAGGATTGGAGCCCACTCCGCTGAAGAAACTGAAAGGGGCAACGTTCGGAACTCCGTCCTGGTCTACCGTCGAGACCAGCGCCACCGGCCGAGGGACGATGAGGCCCGTCATCAGCTTGTAGATTTCGCTGACCCGGTGTTCTGAGGGGTGAATGCTGCGCATGCCGGAACTGTTTGGCCTGGGCGCAGAAGATTCGAGTGCGGAAGACATGCTTACAGATTAAACGGCAAGTCAATCGGGAAGCCGTCCCGATATGTGACAGTCTTGATGCTTAGTTCTGACCCGGAGTGTCAATATTCTCAATGCGGTAACATTGGATCGTGCACAATTAGTAATTGAGGAAGACCAGCCGTGCCCCGAATTCACTTTCACATGCAGCTCGCCGAACTGAAGGATAAGATCCTGGCGATGGCTGCGCTAGCCCAGCAGGCTGTCGAGTCCAGCGTGGACGCTTACCTGCAGCGGGACGCGGGGCTCTGCCAATACGTGCGCGAAAACGAGACCGCCATCAACACGGCCCAACGGGCGCTGGACGAGATGGCCTACGAGCTATTGGCCAAGGAACAGCCAATGGCCATCGATCTGCGCTTCATCCTCGCAGTCATCAAGATCAATGGCGACCTGGAGCGCATTGGCGACCAGTCCATGAGCATCGCCGTCCGCACCCGCGATGTGATCGAGCTGCCGGAAGTTTCACTGCCGGTGGACTTCTACGCCATGGGCGAGTACG
>Ga0206933_1116_pt1 | contig 15588 bp, 16 predicted proteins | sample Alteio_BWOrgHeat_15_FD_152937 | JGI IMG/M metagenome (GOLD analysis project Ga0206933, IMG submission 152937) | Enriched cells from forest soil in Barre Woods Harvard Forest LTER site, Petersham, Massachusetts, United States -... | ecosystem: Environmental > Terrestrial > Soil > Temperate forest >... | reverse complement strand
AGGTGCGGCCTCATCTGCGGGCGCGGGGGTGAGCCGTGGACCTCCCTTGCCGACCACCAGGGCGAAGGCGTCAATCTGCGTTGGAACACGATGCACCTGCAACTTGAAACGGTCGGCGAGCAAGGCCTGGAGCAGAGGCATGGCGTGCTCGCGTCGCTGGGGGATGGTCAGGGTCTTCCACTCGTCTGCCGTGGCTTGATCGACCTTGGCGGTGATGTCGTAATGCTCTGACGATACCCATGCGGGCATTCCCTCCGTCAGGATGCGGACGGGCGTCCCCTGAGGAAAGAAGGCGACGTAGAAGGTGGTCGACAGGGGCATGCCGATGGCTGTATAGCTGTCCGGCCCAACGCCATAGTGGGCGCCGGGGGAGTTCGGCGCCGGAGGATGGATGGCGACACTGTCAAAGGCTGGCGTTCTGGGCGGAGCCGCGGGCATTGCGGGAGCGGCCTGCGCATGGATGGTGGGTGCTATAAGCAACAGGCACGATGCTGTCAGAAGACGTCTGACGCGGAGATTCAGGGTGGACAGGAAGAGGCTCATGGAGAGAAGCTCCCGATTTGATTTCTGACTCTGACGCAGGTGATGCGGTTTGCTTTAACTGGCTGCCAAGGTGAGCCAGCACTCTAGCGCTCGCCCCACTTCAGTTTGGAACGGAGGACGTTGAAGAGGCCGTTCTGGTGCAGGCGTACTAAATTGACGCTGAATTTGGAGCGGCAGAGGTAGACCTGGTCGCCTACTTCCAGCTCAACTGCCTCCTGGCCGTCGACGGTGAGGTAGGTCTGATTAGGGACGCCGTCTACGCGGACGGTGATGGTCGATTCGCCGGGGACGACGATGGGGCGCAGCGTGAGCAGGTGCGGGCAGATGGGCGTGACCACCATGGCATTGACGCTGGGCATGAGGATAGGGCCGGCAGCGGCGAGGGTGTAGGCCGTGGAGCCGGTGGGGGTGGCGATGATAACGCCGTCGGCGCGGAAGGTAGCGACGAGCTGGCCGTCAATCTGGATGGTGAAGTCGCCCATGCGGGCTATGGTGCCCTTGGCAAGCACCACATCATTCAGCGCGTCCCACTTGCGGATGGACTTGCCTTCGCGGAGCAGCTGCGCCTGCATCATGCTGCGCTGATCGATGCGCGCGGAGCCGGCGCACCAGGCGTCGAGGGTGAGATAGAGGTCAGAGATCGGGACCTCGGTGAGGAAGCCGAGCGAGCCGAGGTTGACGCTGAGCAGCGGCGTGCCGGTGTGGGCGAAGGCGCGGGCGGCGGCCAGCAGCGTGCCGTCGCCGCCCAGGACGATGACGATGTCAGGGTTTTGCTGCGGTAGGTCGGGTCGCGCAACGCCGACGGTTCCAGGCAGGTAGGCGGCGCTCTCTTCATCGAGAAAGAAGCCAAAGTTGCGCTCGGCGAGCCATGCCGTGAGCTCGGTGAGTATCTTGGCCAGCTCAGGCTTCTGCGGCTTGGAGATGATGGCGGCGGAGCGCATGCAGATTAGTGTACGACCTTAGATGAAGCGGGTATGCAGGAGAAATTCGCGGTTGCCTTCCATGCCGGTTATGGGAGAGTCGATGAGGTCGAGGGAGACGGAGCCGAGCTCGGTGGCGGCCTGGCGGACCCGGTCGATGGCGAGCTGGTGCGCGGCGGGGTCGCGGACGATACCGCCTTTGCCGATGTGCTCGCGGCCGGCCTCAAACTGCGGCTTGACCAGGATGACAGCCTCGCCGAGCCAGCGCTTCCCTGCCGGGGCCAGCGCAGAGACCACCGCCGGCAGCACCAGCGTAGCCGAAATGAAGGCGACGTCGATGGCGAGGAAGTCGATGTTGGGCAGGAGCGCGTGGAGTTCCCCCGCGGTGAGCAGGCGGGCGTTGGTACGTTCGCGCAGATGGACGCGCGGGTCAGCGCGGAGCTTCTGCGCGATTTGGCCGTAGCCGGTGTCCACAGCAAGGACGGCGGCGGCGCCGTGCTGCAGCATGCAGTCGGTAAAGCCGCCGGTGGAGGCCCCGATATCGGCGCACATGCGACCGGTGAGGTCGATCTGCCAGTGTTTCAGCGCGGCTTCGAGCTTGAGGCCGCCGCGGCTGACGTAGCGCAGGTCGTCGCCGAGGAGGCGGAGCACGGCCTCGGAATCAACGGAGGCACCCGGCTTGTCGATGCGCTGCTCGGCAACGAGGACGCGGCCTGCGAGGATGAGGGCCTGCGCGCGCTCGCGGGAAGCGGCGTGGCCGCGGTCTACGAGTAACTTGTCGAGGCGAATCTTCATGCGCGTGAGGGGCACCCTATGTCTTCGAGGTTACATGGCAATGTGCCTGTGCATGCGCGGCCAACTTTTCAAGAGAGAGAGCGTCCCGGATGACGTACACTGGGCCTTCGCCATTCGAAATGCCGGGGAGACCCTGGCAGCCGGAATGACATTGAGCCTCAGGTATCTGATGATGTACGCAATCTGCTCCAGCTTCGAGTGCGTTCTATGTATAGAGAGACGGGCTTTCTGAACATTCCGGCACCAACGGTCCAGGACGACGGGACGTTGCTCAGCGACGTTCAGCGAGGCGACGAGCAGGCGATGGCCGTGCTCTTCGACCGCTACTCGAAGGTTGTGTATTCGGTTGCGCTGCGTGTGTTGCGCGACCCGGCGGCAGCGGAAGACGTGCTGCAGGAGATTTTCATGCAGATCTGGCGCAATCCCGGAGGTTTTGTAGCGACGCGAGGCAGCCTTGGCGGCTGGCTTGCCGTCGTCTCCCGGAACCGCTCGATCGATGCGCTGCGCCGGCGCAGACCCGCCGAGCAGGTGGAGGAGATGAACCTCTCCACCGGGCTCGACCTGGCCTATGAGGCCGAACGCAACATCCTGATTGAACGGGCGCGCAGCGTGATCCACCTGCTGCCGGCCGAGCAGCGCAAGACCCTGGAGATGGCCTTCTTTGACGGCCTGACCCACACCGAGATCGCGGAGATGACGGGCGATCCGCTGGGCACGGTAAAGACACGCATCCGCAGCGCGTTGACCTCGCTGAGAAAGGCCATCAGAGAATTAGTTCCATGAATGAGGGAGGCTTTATGCGACGTCTTTTGCTGTCTCACATGCCTTTGCGCAGCGGCCTTCTGGCTGTCTGTGTGACTCTGGCTGTTCCTGCGTTGCATGCGCAAGCAACCCCTGCGAAGCCAGCAGATGCATCGCAATCAGGTGCTTTTGACGCAGTCGCGATACGGCCTGCAGCACCCTGGGCAACTGGCGCCTCCCGAAGACTGGCCGTGGACACCTATAGCGCGATCAACATGCCAATCGCAACCACCGTATCGACGGCGTTCTTCGCCCCGGGACTTCCTGTCCGGGATCTGCTTCAGGGGTTGCCGTCCTGGGCCTCGGCTGAACGCTACGACATCACCGCGAAGGTCGACGGAGCCACAGCCACGCAGTGGAAGGGTCTGACTCCTGCACAGCTCCATGAACGTGCCATGCCGCTTCTGCAGGGGCTTCTCGCAGACCGCTTCAAGCTGGTCTACCACCGTGTCCCCGCGGAGATACAGGGCTTTGCCCTCGTCGTCAGCAAGGGTGGCGCGCGGCTTGAGGTTGCTCCCCCGGATGAAGCCGCGCCGGCAAGACCTTCCATCCCGCAGGCGGAGGGAGGATGGATCGTCCCCTACAGCCGCGGAGAAAACCCGCACATGACCATGCGCAACGTCACCATCGGCCAGCTGGTAAGAAATCTCTCGATGGGCGTGATCATTCTCGACCAGACCGGACTCACCGGAAGGTACAACATCGCGCTTCCGCTCACGGACCCCTCCCAGGAAGGCATCGACACTGAAGCCAGTGCATTCGAGCGTGCTCACTATTGGGACGTCACTCTGGTCGGCCTCGAGTTGAAGCCCATCAAAATCCCGACGGAAAAGATCGTCATCGATAGCATGGAACGCCCCTCTGCAAACTGAAGAGGCGTTGCAAATGAACCGGCGCCGCGAGACTACCGGATGAAGTGGCTGATCACCTGGTTGGTAATCAGCGCCGCCACATACGCCGTGCCGGTCATGTAGAAGAACTGCACCGCCGGCAGCTTCCAGCTATTGGTCTCGCGCCGCACAATCGCCAGCGTTGACGTGCACTGCATCGCAAACGCGAAGAAGACCACCAGCGCAATCGCCCCGCCCAGCCCCATGTCATGCCGCAGCGCCGCCTGCAGCCCCAGTGAGTGCGTCGCCGGGTCGACGCCGTACAGCGTCCCCAGCGTGCCCACAATCACCTCGCGCGCAACAATAGAGCTCAGCAGCCCAATCCCAATCTTCCAGTTGAAGCCCAGCGGCCGGATCACCGGCTCAATCCAGTGCCCGAGCCGTCCTACAAGGCTGTCCGTGATGCTGGAGAACTGCCCGCCATGCACCGGCAGCACGCTGAAGATCCATACCAGGAACGTCACTCCAAGAATGATCGTCCCGGCCTTCTTCAGGAACAGCATCCCGCGGTCATACAGCCGCAGCGCCAGGCCACGCAGCGTAGGCCAGCGATACTGCGGCAGTTCCAGGATGAAAGGCACCGGCTTCGCCTTCAGGATCGAAGAGTTCAGCAGCTTCGCCGTCACCAGCGCCGCCAGAAAGCCCAGCATGTACAGCCCCAGCATCACAGACGCGCGCAGTCCAAACAGGTTTCCCAGCATGCGCTTGTCCGGCACAAACGCCGCAATGATGAGCGTGTACACCGGCAGCCGCGCCGAGCAGGTCATGAAGGGCGCCACAAGAATCGTCGCCAGCCGCTCGCGCTTGTTCTCAATTGTGCGCGTCGCCATGATCGCCGGCACCGCGCAGGCATAAGCCGAGAGCAGGGGAATGAAGGCCTTGCCATTCAACCCAATCGCCCGCATCGCGCGGTCGGCAATCAGCGCTGCGCGGGCGAGATAGCCTGAGTCCTCCAGTATCCCGATAAACAAAAACAGCAGCAGAATCTGCGGCAGAAACACCAGCACCGACTGCACGCCATTCCACAAACCATCCCGCACCAGCGCCCGTATCCAGTTGTCGGGCAGGGCAGTGGCCGCCCACGCGCCCACACGCGTCAGTAGTACGCCCAGGCCGTCGCTCAGCGGCTGTCCCAGGCTGAAGACCACCTGGAACACCGTAATCACCACTGCGAGGAAAACAAGCGGCCCCCAGATGCGATGCAGCAGCACGCTATCCAGCCTGCGCGACCATACCGGCGCATCGGGCGCGCGATAGTTCGTGCGGTCGGTCACCTGCCGCGCCCACTTGCGGCTCGCCGCCGGGCTCTGCAGCACCGGCAGACGCAGTGGCTGTGGCCTCTCGCCGGCGGACGCACCAAATTGATTGAGGAAGCTCGAGATCAGCTCCAGCCCGGTACCCTTGGCACTTGAGATCAGCGCCACCGGATGCCCCAGCTCATGCGAGAGCGTCAGCGGGTCGATCTTGCCGCCGCGCAGCTCGAGTTGGTCGCTCATGTTCAGCAGCACCATCGTCGGCAGGCCCAGTGAGAACACCGTCTGCGCCAGCATCAGCTGCCGGTCCATGTGCACCACGTCCAGCACCAGCAGAATCACGTCCGGCGGAGGAACCCCCGGCATACGTCCTGTCAGCACATCCACCGCCACGCGCGCATCCTCGGAGTAGGTCGCGAGGCTGTAAATTCCCGGCAGGTCAATCAGCGTAAGATCAGGCCGCCCGATGCCCTTCATCCGCCCGGAATGGTGCTCCACGGTCACGCCGGGATAGTTCGCCACCTTCTGCCGCAGTCCGGTCAGCCGGTTGAACAGCGTAGACTTGCCGCTGTTCGGAGGACCCACCAAAATCACTGTGCGCAGGGTATTGCGCGCCGGCACTACGACATCGTCTATCGGAGGCGGCTCCAGCACAGTGGGGACGTGACAGCTCATCGTGCGGCCTCTATCTTCTCTCGGGCTTCAATCACGATGCAGCGGGCGGTCTCATTGCGCAGCCCAACCTCAACCCCGTCAATGCGGTACACCGTAGGGTCGCCGGCAGGAGCACGCCGCAGCACCTCAAAGCTCGCTCCCGGCAGAAATCCCAGATGCGCCAGATGATGGCTGACCTCTTCCGACAGGTCGATGCGCTCCACCACGCCCGACTGGCCCACTTGCGCCTCGCTCAACATCATGGCTGAACCACCATCCAATTCCGACCAATCCGGTCCCATATCATCATACGACGTCCGGTAAAGGATAGCCAGCAGGGGAACTAAGATTTGGGGTTTGGATGTATGGTGCGCCCGGAAGGATTCGAACCTCCGACCTACTGGTTCGTAGCCAGGCGCTCTATCCAGCTGAGCTACGGGCGCACATCACCTTGAAGGCAACTTAGTTAAGATACCGGAGATTTTCGCTGAGAGCAAACATCCGGGCCGCTGATTTTTACGCTGCCTCGTTACTTCGCAGGAGCGGGCGCAGCCTCAGCCGGAGGAGCTGGCGGCGGCGGGAAGGCCAGCGTTACCTGTTCCACAATCTCAATGCCGCTGCGCCGCAGCAGACCCTCCACGACCGGCTCGCTGAAGCGGGTGGCGTCATACTCCACGCGCACGGTCTTTTCGGCCTCGCGCAACTCTACGCGGCGAATGCCGTACACCTCGCGCAGCCTGCCCAGGGCCATCACAGCACGCTCGCTCGGCGCGGTTCCATATCTGTAAAGCACATCCACTGTCGTCATAGGTAAATTCTAGCAACATCCGCCGCCATGCGGTGCTCAGCTCTCATCGGCCAGTTTCTTCAGGTACGCCAATATGTCTGCTGAAGTCCAGTTCTGTGCATCCACAAACTTCCTGCGCAGCACGCCGTGCTTGTCGATGATGTAGGTCTCGGGAAACTTCTCCGTGCCATACAGCTTGTTCACTTTGAAGTCCGCATCGCGCACCGTCATCAGGTTCACATTGTTTCGCACCAGAAACCGCCGATAGGCAGCATCGTCCTGGTCCGTACTCACCGCAAGCACCTGCACCTGCGGCAGGTCCCACTGCATCCTCAGCAGGGAAGGCAGCTCCTCCAGGCAAGGCGGACAGGTGGAGAACCACAGGTTCAGCACCACCACGCGCCCGCGCAGCTTGGCCAGATCGACGGATGTCACGCCATCGCTCAGCGCGAACTCCGGCGCCGGCTTATCAATCAGCTGCGGCCTGTTCACGCGGTCGCAGCCGCCCAGCAGCATCGCCGCCAGCGCACCCGCAGCAAGATATACCTTCATCCGCATCGTCACAAACGTCTCCGCTTCCTATAATACGAATCTGTGGACACAACGGACAGCAGCGCACCCCATCTCCTCAATCGGACTCTCGACCGGCCCTTCCTGCTGAGCGTCATCATCCCCGCGCGCAACGAGGCGCTGACCCTCCCAGCCTGCCTCGCCTCACTCGTCTCCCAGTCTGATTTCCAGTTCGTGCTCGGCAAGCAGTGGGAGATCATCGTCGTCGACGACGAATCCACCGACAACACCCGCGCCCTAGCCGCCGACTTCGCCGCAAAACACCCCGACATCACCGTCCTCGAATCACCGAAACTCGAACTGCAGGCCACCAAGCGCGCCTTCAACGGCAAAACGCAAGCCTGCTGGACCGGCTTCCAGGCCTCCAACCCCGCCGCGCACTGGCTGCTCTTCACCGATGCCGATACGGTCCACGAGTCCGGCGACCTCAGCCGCGCCCTCTTCGAGGCCGAGAAGAACAAGGTCGCGCTGCTCTCCTACTCGCCCCGCCAGGTCCTTACCGGAGCTGCCCAGCACCTGCTCATGCCGCTCATCTTCTCCGAGCTCGCATCAACCTACCCACCAAAGAAGGTCAACGACCCCGCCTACCGCACCGCCGCCGCCAACGGCCAGTTCCTGCTCGTTGACCGCGCAGCCTACGTCGCCGTGGGAGGCCACCGAGCCATCGGCACTGAGATCCTTGAAGACGTCGAACTGGCCCAGCGCATCAAGCGCGCCAAGCACTCCATCCGCCTCCGCTACGCGCCGGACGCCCTCTCCACCCACATGTACCGCGGCTTCTCCGACATGATGGAGGGCTGGACCAAAAACCTCGCGCTCCTCTTCGGCAACCCCATCCTGCTCGCCACCAACCGCACGCTGGACTTCATGCTCCTCTTGGGCCTTCCAGTGCTGCTTTGGGACATGCCCGCCATCTTCGGCTGGCACGGACTCGGCCGCATTCTCCTTGCGCTGCTCTGGATACGCGTCCTCGGCCGCTACTATACTCGCGTCGCCCGCTCCCATTTCCCGTTCCTCGACGTCGCACTCTCGCCTCTCGGCCTTCCGCTCTTCGTCTATCTGCTGCTGCAGAGCTGGCTCCGCCACAAGATCATCCGCCGCGTCGACTGGAAGGGCCGCAGCTACCGCACCGGCCGCTAATCGCTGGATGTAACCTTCAGCCGTCCACCGCATCGAATAAGAGAGAATCATTCATGGTCCTGCTCACCCGCAAAGCCGACTTCTCCGCCTCGCACTTCTACTGGAACGACGCCTGGTCGCCAGAGGAGAACCAGCGTGTCTTCGGCAAGTGTGCCAACCGCAACGGCCACGGGCACAACTACACCCTGGAGGTCACCGTTGCCGGCGAGATCGACCCCACATCTGGCTTCGTGGTGGACCTCAAGCAGCTCAAAGACATCCTCGAGCAGGAGGTCATCAGCGTCTACGACCACCGCCACCTCAACTACGAGGTCCCCGAGTTCAAGTCCGCCATCCCCACCACGGAAAACATAGCCATCGCCATCTGGCGCCGTCTCGACGGCAAGATCCCCAACGCAAAGCTGCATCGCGTCCGCGTCTACGAGATGCCAGACCTCTTCGCCGATTGCTACGGGGTAGGGAAGTGACGATGCGTGTAGAACTCCATCGCCGCTACCATCTCAGCGCCTCGCACCGCCTGCATTCGGACGCCTATACCCTCGAGCAGAACCGCGCCGTCTTCGGCAAGTGCAACAACCCCTACGGACACGGCCACAACTACGTCATCGAAGTCGCCATGAGCGGCCCGGTCGACCCTGCCACCGGCATGATGACCAACCTCGCCGACCTCGACGCCTTCGCGAACAAAGAACTCATCGCCCACTTCGACCACCAGAACCTCAATACCCTCGCAGACTTCCAGACCCTCGTGCCCTCCACCGAAAACCTCTGCATCGTGGTCTTCGGCATCTTCGCGCAATACCCGCACGCCAGACTTGAACGCATCCGCATCGAAGAGACGGGCAACAACTCCTTCGAGTACTCCGGCCCAGCCGCTCCGTAGAAAGCCACATAGAAAGACATTCATGCCAGATAAAACACAACCCGACCTCTCCACCGTCACCACCCAGCAGATCTACGCTGAGCTTCTCCGCCGCTACGACGAAGACCCCACCCGCGACGGCCTCCTGCGCACCCCTGAGCGCATGGAGAAGGCCATGGCCTTCCTCACCCGCGGCTACAAGATGGACGTCAACGAGGTCCTGCACCAGGCCCTCTTCGATGTCGACTACGACGAGATGGTCATCGTTAAGGACATCGAATTCTTCTCCATGTGCGAGCACCACCTGCTGCCCTTCTTCGGCAAGGCCCACATCGCCTACCTGCCCAGCGGCAAGGTCGTCGGCCTCAGCAAACTCGCGCGCCTCGTCGACGTCTTCGCCCGCCGCCTGCAGGTACAGGAGCGCCTCACCCACCAGATCGCCGACGCCGTACAGGAAGCCGTCAAGCCCCAGGGCGTCGCCGTCGTCCTCGAAGCCCAGCACCTCTGCATGATGATGCGCGGCGTCGAAAAGCAGCACTCCGCCACCGTCACCTCGTCCATGCTCGGCGTCTTCAAAGACCAGGCCCAGACCCGCAACGAGTTCCTCTCCCTCATCCGCCACCGCTGAAGTTTAGTTCCTGCGCGTAACGAAAAGCGGCGGAGCCATAAGCTCCGCCGCATCTGCATTTGTTGAACTCCGTTTTAGTGACGCTCGCCGCCGCCGCCGCGTGCAGCAGGAGCGGCATGGCTTGCAGGAGCGCGCTGCGGGGCCGAGTGCTGGACCGCCGCATGCTGCACCGGGGCTGACCGAACACCGCCGCGCTGCTGGTTGTTGACCACCGTGCGCTGACGATTGACCACGGTCCGGTCATTGTTGACCACCGTCCGCCGATTGTTCACCACGGTCCGATTGTTGACCGCGACGTATCCACGCTCGCCCGGGCCATAGCGTCCGCCGCCGCGCTCGACAAAGCGATGCTCGCCCCAGCCGTGGCCGTAGCCATAGTTCGCCCACGGTCCAACGCCGAGGAAGATGCCGTTATAGAAGTAGCCCGAGCCATAGTAGCCAGCCGGCGCGCAGCCATACGGAGCGTAGCCATAGTACCCATAGGGGCAGCTCGGCGGAGGACCGCCAAGGTTGATGCCGATGGATACCTGCGCGTTGACCTGCGGTACCGTGGCGACAAAGGGAAGAAGCAAAGCTGTGGCAAGGAGAAGGGCTTTCAATCCACGCATCTATGGAACCTTTCGTACGGGGCTGCGGTTCCTAGGGTTGCGCTGAGATTTTGCGTTGGGCCGGGATACTGCGACGTCCGTCTGCGCTCCTCGTCATGCCTTCGGCGAAAGAGCGCGGTGTGTCTCTATGTCAGATGGGCGACTCACGCAGAAGGGTGTACCAGTTTGCAAGATAATGGCAATTCGATCGCTCGGTTTCCGCTGTCTCCTGCTCGAGTCGATGCCGCATGCTCTACTAAAGAGATGAACGGGCTCCTGGTTTTAGACAAATCCGCCGGCATCACCTCGCACGACGCCGTATCTATCGCGCGCCGCGCCACCGGCGAAAAATCCATCGGACATCTCGGCACGCTCGACCCCATGGCCACCGGCGTCCTGCCCCTGCTCCTCGGTAAATACACCCGCCTCGCACAGTACTTCGGCCAGGCAGAGAAGCACTACACCGGCACCATCCGCTTCGGCTTCGCCACCGACACCTTCGACGCCGAAGGAGAACCCGCCGCCGAAGCCAAGCCGCTCAGCTGCACCCTCGACCAGCTCCGCGAGCTAGCCCAACACTTCCACGGCGAGATGGACCAGCTCCCGCCTGTCTTCTCCGCGAAAAAGATCAACGGCGTCCCGGCGCATAAACTCGCCCGCGCCGGCAAAGAGGTCCCCGTCAAACCCGCGCGCATCACCATCCATCGCTTCGCACTCACCGGCCTCGAGGCGGACACCGCCGGCTTCGAGATGGAGGTCAGCGCCGGAGGCTACGTCCGGTCAGTAGCTCATGAACTAGGTCAACTCGCTGGCTGCGGCGCGCACCTCAGCAGCCTGCGCCGCACCCGCGCCGGCGCCTTCACGCTCGATCACGCCATCTCCATCGACGACCTCAAGCAGCTCACGCCCGCAGAGATTGAAGCCCGCATCCCTCACCCGCGCACCCTGCTCCCCGAGATGCCCTCGGTCACCGTCGACGAGCAGACCGCCGGCCATATCCGCAACGGCATGCAGATCAACCTGCCGGAGTTCTCCAACGCGCCCATGGTCAAAGTCTTCACCGGCCCACGAGATCTGCTGGCCATCGCCAAACGAATAGCAGGCACTCTGATGCAGCCCGTAGCTGTTTTAGGTTGAATCTACTTCTTCAACATTGGCTGGATCAGCTTGAGCACATTCTGCGCCACTACCTTCGCGCCCGCAGCGGTCGGGTGTATTCCATCCCGCTGAATATCCCCGGCGGTCCCATACGCACCCTGCAGTACAAACGGAGTCATGCGCGCGTTGTACTTCTTCGCCAGAGCCGGATACATCGCGTTGAACTGCTGTATGTACTCCGGCCCATACTGTGGAGGCAGCGTAATCCCCGCCAGGGCAATCTGTGCCCCGCCGGCCTTCAGCGCCCCCAGCACACTGTCCAGGTTCGTCCGTGACTCCGACAGTGGCACGCCGCGCAGCCCATCGTTGCCGCCAAACTCCACCACCACGATTGCCGGCTTCATTGCCACCACCTTGTCCACACGCGCCAGCGCATCCTTGGTGGTCTCACCGCTGATGCCGGCATTCACCACGCGATAGTGATAGCCCATGCCATCCAGGTCAGCCTGCAGGTCCGTGGGATAGCTCTCCTCGTAATCCAGCCCGTAACCCGCCGTAATGCTGTCGCCAAAGCAGGCAATCACAGGACGCTTGTCTGCCGCAGGCAGCACATCGGCCAACGGAACCTTCTCCGCCTCCGAATGCGTACTCATCATGGAGGAGTCAGGCATCGGCGCACTCGACCTGTCCAGCGTCGAACGGCTCTTGGCCGCATCGTTTACCTTGCAGCCAATCAACGCCAGCGCCATCACCAACGATGTCGCCGCCTTCAGGATGGATTCAGTCCGCACAGTTAGAATGTAGCAAACTCAACACGAGCCGCATCCAATACGCAACGCACCGCCAGAAGGGAAGCACATGATCGCCGTCGAAGGCCTCCGCAAATCCATCCGCAACGGTACCCGCACGGTCGACATCCTCAAGGGCCTCGACTTCACCGTCCCCACGGGCGAATTCGTCGCCATCATGGGCGCCAGCGGCAGCGGCAAATCTACCCTCCTCGGCCTGCTTGCTGGCCTAGACACCCCCACCTCCGGCAACGTCCACCTCAACGGCACCGCCATCAGCTACCTGCCAGAAGACAAGCTAGCCCAGGTCCGCGGCCGCACCATCGGCTTCGTCTTCCAGTCCTACCAGCTCATCCCCACGCTCACCGCGCTGGAGAACGTCCTCCTCCCCTACGAGCTCAACTCCGATGCCTCCGAAGCCGACGGCCTCGCCCGCGCCAAACAGCTCCTCACCAGCGTGGGCCTTGAAGACCGCATGGGCCACTACCCGGTGCAGCTCTCCGGCGGCGAGCAGCAGCGCGTCGCCCTCGCCCGCGCCTTCATCCTGCGCCCGCCCATCGTCCTCGCCGACGAGCCCACAGGCAACCTCGACACCACCAACGGACAGCACATCCTCGACCTCCTGCTCAACCTCAACCGCAGCGAAGGCACCACCCTCGTCCTCGTCACCCACGACCCCGCACTAGCCCAGCACGCCACCCGCCGTATCACCCTCCGCGACGGCCTCATCCTCACCGACGAAAAGAAGTCCGAAGAAGCAAGGGCATAGGCAAGAACAACCATGCCCTCACTCTCCTTCCGCTCGGCCGCCCGCATCGCCTTCCGCGAAACCCGTCAGTCGCGCGGCAAGTTCGCCTTCGTCATCCTCTCTGTAGCAGTCGGAGTCGCGGCGCTCACCGGCGTGCGCGGCTTCTCCTCTGCCTTCCGCACGGAGCTTCTCCTCCGAGCGCGCAGCATCATGGCCGGCGACCTCTCCGCCAAAATGTTCCAGCAGCCTACGCCCGACCAGCAGAAGGGAATCGACGCCCTTGGCATGGCCACCACGCAGGTCACCGAGCTCGTCTCCATGGCCGCCGCGCCCGACAACCCCAACCCGCTGCTCGTCTCGCTCAAATCCATTGACCCGGCAAAGTACCCCTTCTACGGCGAGGTAAAACTCGACCCCAGCATGCCGCTCGCGCAGGCCGTCACCGCCAACAGCGTAGCCGTAGGCGATGACCTGCTCGTCCGCCTGCACCTGCACGTCGGCGACACCGTCAAGCTCGGCGGCCAGCCCTTCCGCATCGCCGCCACCGTCCTCGACGAGCCCGACCGCCTCAGCGGCAACTTCCTCTCCGGCCCACGCATCCTCATCGCGCGCGACGCCCTCAACGCCACCGGCCTGCTCGCCGCCGGCTCCCGCGCCAACGAGCGCTTCCTCTTCAAACTTCCGCAGCCGTCCACAGATCAAGCGGTGGCCGATGCCAAGTCGCGCCTCGAAACCCTGCTCCCCGAGGCCCAGGTCCTAGACTTCCGCGAGTCCAACCCCACGCTCACCGAAGGCCTCAACCGAGCCACCAGCCTGCTCTCGCTCATGTCCCTCGTCGCGCTCGTGCTCGGAGCCGTCGGCGTCGCCATGGCCATGCGCGCCCACCTGCAGCAGCGGCTGGACACCATCGCCATCATGAAGTCCCTCGGCGCGCGCAGCTCGCAGGTGATGAAGATCTACCTCATACAGACGTTGCTGCTGGGCCTGGCCGGAGGTCTCGTCGGCGTCTTCCTCGGCATCGGCGTACAGCTCGCCTTCCCGTTCCTGCTTGCCAAGCTCGTCAACGTCCAGCCCGACCTCCACCTCGAACCCGGCGCCATCGCCGTCAGCCTAGCCGCAGGCCTGCTCACCACGCTGCTCTTCACCCTGCCGCCGCTGCTGGACATCCGCGGCATCCGCCCCAGCCTCATCCTCCGCCGCGCCGTAGACGACTCCTTTGAACTCACCAACCTGCGTAGACCCAAAGCAGGTCTACTACGAGTCCTTATCGCTCTGGCCTCGATAGCAGTCGCACTCCGGTGGATGCGTCCACTCAGCCTGGACAAAGTGCTGCTCGTTGTCTTCATTTGCAGCTTTGTTGTTCTCGCTGACTGGCTCTTCGCAATCGTCAAGAACAAGCTGTTCAAGATGAAGTCCCAGATCGCCGCCGGTGCGCTCATCATCCTAGGCATAGCCTTCATCGCGGCCAAGCTCTCTGACTCCGCCGACGTAGGCAAGTACTTCGTCATCGGCCTCGTCGTAGTCCTGCTAGTCCTCCTCGGAGCATCCTCAGCAGTCCTCGCCGCCCTGCGCTGGTTCCTCACCCGCACCCGCCTGCATCTGCCCTCGGTCCTCCGCCACGGCCTCGCCAACCTCTACCGTCCCGGCAACCCCTCCGCCGCATTACTCGCCGCGCTTGGCCTCGGTGTCATGCAGATGATGCTCGTCTTCCTCGTGCAGCAGGCCGTCATCTCCGACCTCAACATCACCGTCTCCCCGCGTATCCCCAACGTCTTCCTCATCGACATCACCAGCAGGGAAGTCGACGGCATTCGCAAGCTCCTCACCGCGCAGCCCGGCCTCACCGCCGCGCCGGAGCTCCTCCCCTCCGTCTCCTCGCGCATCCTCGCCATCGACGGCGTCCCCGCCGACCAGCTCCGCCTCAATCACTTCCCGCGCCGAGCCCTCCGCTCCATCAACCTCACCTGGGCCGACACCCCCACCGAAGGCACGCGCATCGCCAGCGGCGCCTGGTGGACCGACGCGCAGGCACGCGACACCGCACACCCAGTCGTCGCGGTCGACCGCAACCAGGCCGAGCGTATGGGCATCCACCTCGGCTCGCAGATTACCTTAGCCGCACAGGACCAGCAGTTCATCGCCACCGTCACCGCGCTCATCCACTACGATGGCCAGCACACCTTCAGCCGCGTCGGCTTCATCCTGCCCTCGCGCGACCTCGCCAGCCTGCCAGCCGTCTGGTACGGTGGCGTCCACGCCACACCCAGCTCAGTCGCCGGCCTGCAGCGCGCCCTCTACGCCGCCTATCCCACCGTCACCATCGTCGACGTAGCCGCCGCCCTCGAAACCATCCGCCAGGTCGTGCTCAACATCATCTACACCGTGCAGTTCCTCGCCGCCTTCAGCATCTTCGCCGGCATCATCATCCTCGCCAGCTCCATCGCCGGCACACGCTACCGCCGCATCCGCGAGGTCGTCGTGCTCAAGACCCTCGGTGCCACCCGCCCACGCATCGCCACTATCT
>Ga0206933_1115_pt1 | contig 15770 bp, 14 predicted proteins | sample Alteio_BWOrgHeat_15_FD_152937 | JGI IMG/M metagenome (GOLD analysis project Ga0206933, IMG submission 152937) | Enriched cells from forest soil in Barre Woods Harvard Forest LTER site, Petersham, Massachusetts, United States -... | ecosystem: Environmental > Terrestrial > Soil > Temperate forest >... | reverse complement strand
ACGCGTATGTAATGGTGATTTTGCAGGCATTTAATGGCGCCGGAGACACGGTTACGCCCACGATTGTGAATTTATTTGGCTTCTGGGGGTTGGAACTGCCGCTGGCCTGGTTGCTGGCTGTGCCGATGCATCTGGGCGCTGAGGGAGGGTTTCTGGCGTTTGTGATTGCACAATTTGCGATTGCTGCAGCCAGCGTGATCCTTTTCCGTCGGGGAGGGTGGAAGCGGGTTCGTATTTAGGGACCATTTTCGTGCCGGGAAGTGAATCCTGGGGCTGGTTTATCCCATCTGAGAGAATGAATGTTAGTGAAAGAGATGCCTATTTCTTCTGTTTGGCGGGTGAGATTACCCGTCTTTGCGGCAATTGTAGCCGTGAGCTCGACCGTGGCTGTTGCCCAGTCGTCAGACCTGCCGGCAAACCCGTCGCCAAATCCCAGTTCGGTTTCGAATCCGTATTTCGGCAGCGTTACCTTGCATCCGGCCACCGACGAGGTGATGAAGCTGTCGTTGGACGATGCGGTGCAGCGAGGTCTTACCAACAATCTTGGACTGAAACAGGCGGAACAGAACGAGAGAGCGGTTCATGGCGAGCTGTATGAAGCGGTGCAGAGCTTTTTGCCTACGATCGATGTGACGGGTGGGACGGGATATAACGAATACAATCTGGCCGCTTATGGCTTCTCGTCGAGTGTGCTTCACAATATTGCCGGCCAGTTTCCAGGCGAGGATTTTTCAAACTTTTCGCTGATTACACGCGCGGATGTGACGACTGGGCGGATCAACTACCAACAGACGATATTTTCAGGTCCGGTCATCAGCGGTTATAAGGCAGCGCGAGCGGCGGAGAAATCGGCATACTTCGGCAAAGAGAGCGCACGCGGCGAAGTGGTGCAGCAGGTGGCGACGGCATACCTGGCGGTGATTGCCTATGCCAGCGATGTAGAGAACGCCAAGGCACTGATGGATGCCGACAAGGTGCTTCTGGACCAGGCTCACGACAAGCATGAGGCGGGAACGGTTGCGAATCTGGATGAACTGCGGGCCAGGGTGCAATATCAGCAACAGCAACAGAAGGTAGTGGCAAGCGAGGCCAAGCGCGACAAGGCGGAGATTCTGCTGAAGAGGGAGATCGGGATTGCGCCGGGGCAGAAAGTTGAGCTGATTGACCCTGCTCCGTATAACGAGCTAGTGGCGCGGACTCCGGAGGATTTACGTACCGAGGCCTATTCCAACCGGCAGGATTATCAGAATCTGCAGGCCCAGCAGGTTGAGGCGCGGATGATTCTCTCGGCCAGGAAGGCTGAGAGATTTCCGACGCTGAGCTTCAAGGGCAATTACGGCGTAACGGCTGTCAGCACGGTCGGCTCGCACGGGACATTCTCTGCGGTAGGGACGGTTTCTGTGCCGATCTTTCAGGAAGGCACACTACGCGGAGATAAGGACGTAGCCCTGGCGCAGTTGCAGGGCATAAGCCAGCAGCTTGGCGAGTTGCGTGGGCGAATTGACCAGCAGGTGAGGTCAGCACTGTTGGATGTGCAGGCGGCGCAGCAACTCGTGGAGGTGGCGCGGTCGAATGTGGACCTGGCCAGCCGCGCTCTCTCAGATGAGACAGACCGATTCAATGCCGGTCTGGACGATACGCTGCCGCTGGTGCGAGCGCAGGCCACACTCTCAAGCGCTCAGACGAATCTGGTGCAGAGTTTGTATCAGTTCAACCAGTCGAAGCTGGTATTGGCGCGGAGTACGGGAGTGTTGGAGCAACAGTATCGGACCTATCTGGGACGGTAGGTCTGGGCAGTTGATTACTCCACAGGGATGTCGATTTTGTCGCCGGGCATAGGCTCTTCCATTGCTGGATCGCTTGGGTTGCGAATCGTTCCCGTGGGCAGCGGATGTAGTTTGAATAGATAGAGTACGTTTCGTTCCGGGTCGTCGAAGGCAGAAAAGCCCGCGACCTGTTCCAGAGAAAAATGAGTGTGGAGATCCTCGAGAGTGCCGGGGTCGAGGTCGTTCCATGTGGCATACCAGCCGGGCTGATAGCGGGCCAGCTTACTTGCGAGGTCAAGGGTGCCGAAGTCATCGCACAACGCGGGAAGGTGCGTGATGAGGGTGATCTCATCACCGCTGATGGAGACCAGCAGGCGATTGCCGTTCGGGTGCTGGTCGACGTAGCGGGCAAGGTTTTCAGCGGCAGTGACGAAGGTGTACTGCGGATGCAGGACATACTTCATCGTCCAGATACCGTTGACGGCCATGGTCGCACATACCAGTCCCAGAATGCCGAAGCCCACGCGGCGCGCGGCGAGTTGGCTTTGTGCCGATTGATAGACAAGCTGCGCTGTGACGCGCACCACGATAAAGAAACAGAAGAAGGCAACGACCACGTAGTAGCGCGGCTGGGGATGGTTCTGGTAAGTCATAAAACCGATATACCCGGCAACGGCGAGTACGGCGCCGGAGAAGAGCGGATCGCGCCATAGGCCGGCGGTCCAGTTGGGTTTCCAGTCAGGGCCACGGCGGCGGGGTGAGTTAAGGAGCCGTGTAACGAGCGCAGCGAGGATGAGCAGGCCGGCGAGGGGAATCAGTACTCCGTCAGCCCAGAGGCCGCCGTGAAACGACCACCAGAAGCTCATCAGGCGTGGCACGAGCCCGTGCGGTTTGTCGTATTTGTTAACGAAGAAGAGATATTTGAAGTCGCTGAAGAGATCGTTTTGCACGACTAACAGCATCCAGAGACTGAAAGTAATGACTGCTGTGCCCCCGGCCGCGGCCAACATTCGCAGCAATTTGTGCCGCTCGTTCAGCATGGGCAACGCAATCATCCAGACAAGGGCGGGAAGCAGGAATACGGCAGTGGTCTTGGTAAGCAGCATTCCGGTGAAGATGAGACCGATGAGTGCGCAGACGGCTTCTTTGTGCTGAAAACGGGGCAGGCGAATAGCCAGATTCATGGCGCCAAGCGTCAGCGCGAGCAACAGTGGCTCCAGAATGGCGAGACGGCTGAAGCAGTAGATGAATGGGCTGGTCGCAAGGAGCGTGATAGCGAACAAGCCTACCCAGCGTGGTCCGCGTTCACGGAAGAGTTTGTAGCTAAGAAAAAGATTGAAGAAGAAGAAGGCGATTGCCAATCCGCGCGCAGCCTGAACGGTGACGCCAGTGAAGCAGAAGACTACCCATTCCAGAAAAGGCCAGACGGGTACTGCCGGAGCAGGGTTGAAGTCGCCGGGAACGTACCAGTTGCCGAAGAGGTGGGCGCGAATGGCGGCGTTGCCATACCAGCCCTCATCGGTATATTTGGACCAATCTTCCCAGGGGGAGAAGTTAGGGAAGTCGGCGCGAAGATGCCAGGCGTGAACGGCTGCGAAAAGTACGATTACGATGATCCAGAGCGTGTAAGCCAGACGTCGCGCGGGCATATATATGCGTCTCCGGGAAGGGTATATAAGTTGCACCTCTGAGGGGGCTTTAATCGGAGTATACAGGCGAAGTTCCCTGGATTATCGACTCAGTTACTTCCATCAATTGCATCACTTTGTCCTCTCTGTTCAGCCGGGAGCGTCGGCGTGTATGATGAGCGCGGATTTCCCTGAGAGGCTTGTTTCGATGCGAATCAAACGTTTTAGCTTGCTTGCCCTGTCATTCACCGTCGGATTGGCGATTTGCGGCCCCAAGCCTGTCATGGGACAGGATACGATTCCTGCGGCGTGGAGGATTCCAATTGGTCAGCCGCCGACGAATCCTGGTGGACGCAAGCCGGAGTTGACGACCAACATCGATGACGGCTATTGGCAGGGTGCGCCGGTAGGTGGTTTTGGAGCGGGCACATTTTCGCGAAGCTATCGCGGGCACTTTGAACGCTGGCATGTAAAGGCCGGGGTACATAAGTACGAGGATGTTCCGGCGAATCAGTTTGCGGTCTTTGCCCAGCCAGAGGGCGGCGCGCCGGTGGCGATGGCGCTGGCGGTGGGCAAGCCTGCCAATGGCTCGCTGGGCGCGTGGAACTGGAATTATCCAGCGTCGAAAGGCGCAGCGGAAGATGGCGAGTATGCTGCGCTGTATCCGAAGTCGTGGTTTGCTTATGGAACCAAAGCGTTGCCGGTGAAGCTTACAGTGGAGCAGTTTTCGCCAGTGCTGCCGGATAACTATAAGGAAACGAGCTATCCGGTGGCGGTGTATCGGTGGACGGCTGAGAATCCTTCCGACAAGCCAATGACGGTATCAATCCTGTTCTCGTGGACGAACATGGTGGGGTGGTTCCGGGACCAGTCGCGGACGATGGATGGAGCGCTGAATCAGCAGAACATCAACCGATTCCAAACGGAGAAGATCGGCTCGGGCGCGATGTCGGGTATTGTCTTTGACCGCCTGCGCTCAGGTCCGGTTGATGAGGAGTGGGATGGGCAGTTTGCGATTGCTGCTCAAGGTGGTGAAGGCGCGGAGGTGACGTATCTCGGGACTTATAGCCCGCAAAGCGATGGGGCGGAAGTCTGGGCGCCGTTTGCGAAGGATGGCCGCTTGTCGAATGTGGATGCCAAAGTAGCATCGAGCGGCGATCAACTGGCCGGGGCGATTGCGGTGCGCTTTACGCTGCCACCGCATGGCAAACGAGTAGTTCCAATGGCGCTTAGCTGGGACTTGCCGGTTGTGCAGTTCGGCGGCGGGCGCAAGTGGCTAAAGCACTACACGCATTTCTTTGGTGCTGATGGAACCAATGCTTGGAAGATGGCGCGGGTTGCGCTCGAAAACGCCAGCGCGTGGAGCAAGGCAATCGATGACTGGCAGCGGCCGGTGATTACAGATGAAAAAAAGCCGGCTTGGTATCGCGCTGAACTTTTCAACGAGCTGTATTACCTGGCAGACGGCGGCACACTCTGGGCCCACGAGAAAACGGGTATCGGCAACCCCGCGCACCCATCGTCAAAGAATGCGGACAGCTTCAGCTATATGGAGTGCTTCGATTATCCGTTCTATGGCACGAGCGACGTGCGCTTCTACGGGTCGTTTCCGCTGCTGAGGTTCTGGCCGGAGATCGAGAAGCAGGAGATGCGCGAGTACACTGACACGATTCCAGAGTCGAATCCGCAGAAGTATATCTGGGCATGGAAGAGCCAGCGTGATCGCCAGATTGTGGAGTACACGCGCAAGGTGCCGGGCGCGGCTCCGCATGACCTTGGCGCGCCGCAGGAAGATCCGTTTGTGAATGCGAATCAGTACAACTACCAAGATGTTTCGAACTGGCGCGATCTGAATTCGAAGTACGTGTTGATGATCTGGCGGGATTACGTACTGACGGGGGCGAAGGATGAGGCTTTTCTGCGTTATTCGTGGCCTGCGGTGCGGCAGGCGATGGAGCATCTGAAGCAATATGACACCGACGGCGATGGATTGATTGAGAATGGCGGTTTTCCTGATCAGACCTACGACGACTGGACTGCTACGGGCGAGAGTGCGTATTCGGGAAGTCTCTATCTGGCGGCTCTGAAGGCTACGGAACGGATTGCGACGAAGCTGGGAGACGCGGCTCAGGCCAAGACGTATTCAGATCTGTTTACCAAGGCGCAGGCGGCCTTCGGCAAAAAACTCTGGAACGGCAACTACTTTAACTACGCAGTGAAGGGTCAGGATACGGACGCTGTCATGGCGGAGCAACTTGCGGGGCAGTGGTACGCCGACCTGACGGGGCTGGGCGAGATTGTGCCTGCGGCGCAGAGCAGGTCAGCGCTCAAAAAGGTGTACGACACCAACGTGATGAAGTTCAACGGCGGCGAGGCGGGCGCGATTAACGGCATTGGCGCGGACGGCACGCTGCTCCATGAGAATCCGCAGGTGGAGGAGGTCTGGGTGGGGACCACGTTCAGCGTGGCTTCACACATGATCGCCGAGGGCATGACAGCCGAGGGATTTGCGACAGCCAAGGGCATCAACAACGTGGTGTGGCGCGACCGCGGCTATTTTTTCCGTACGCCGGAGGCATACGATATTCACGGAATGTACCGGGCGGGCATGTATATGCGTCCGACGGCGATCTGGGCAATGGAGTACGCGCTCGAGAAAAAGTAAGACGCCGGTTGGCGCGCCGGAGTCCAAAGATATTGAGGTTTACCGGCATGGCGACTCAGAAGGAAAAAGGGCAGCTCTTTCGTGCTCTGCATCAGCGCGAGGGCGCGTTTGTCATTCCCAACCCGTGGGATCTTGGTTCGGCACGGCTGCTGGCAGGGCTTGGATTCGAGGCTTTGGCTACTACCAGCGCGGGCTATGCTTTTTCGCTTGGGAAACGCGATAGCGCCGTGGGGCGCAGGGCGATGATGGCGCATGTGGCGGCACTGGCTCCGGCGACCGATCTGCCGCTGAGCGTCGATATGGAGAATGGCTTCGGGGATGAGCCGCAATTCGTGGCGGAGACGATCCAGATGGCCGCAGAGGCAGGTGCGGCGGGTGGCTCGATCGAAGATGCGACGGGAAGGCCGGGCGATCCCATCTACCCGCTGGAGTTCGCTGTGGAGCGGATTCGCGCAGCTGTCGGGGCGGCACGTGGATTGGCTTTCACCTTTACTCTGACGGCTCGCTGCGAAAACTACCTGCACGGGCGCCCCGATCTGGCGGATACGATCCGGAGGCTGCAGGCTTATCAGGAGGCCGGAGCCGATGTGCTCTATGCGCCCGGGCTGACGAGCCATGACGAGATTGCTACGGTCATCCAGTCCGTAGATCGACCGGTGAATGTGCTGGTCGGCTTCAAGGGCATCCGTCTTAATGTTGCGGAGGCGTCGGAGCTGGGAGTGAAGCGGCTCAGCGTTGGAAGTGCGCTGGCTCGTTCGGCATATGGAGCGTTGCTCGATGCAGCAGAGGAGATTCGCGAGCGAGGGACGTTCTACTTCGGAGACGAATCCGTCAGCTTCAGCACACTAAGCGCGAAGTTTCCGGGATGAAGTCAAAAATAATTCAAAACATTTAACCGAATGGTTGACTCAGGGAACAACTGAGGCTATCATTCAACCAAATGGTTAAATCAAACGCACTTCGAAAAGTAATGGCAGAGCCGGCGCAGCCGAATGTGTGGCAGAATGTCCGGCTTGACGCAATCTTTCACGCGCTTTCTGACACGACGCGCCGCGAGATTCTGCGCGACGTTGCCACAGGCGAAAAAACGATGAATGAAGTGGCCCGGCCCTACCGGCTGACACTGGCCGCTGTTTCGAAGCACGTGAAGGTGCTCGAAGAAGCGGAGCTGGTGGCGCGGGAGCGGAGGGGAAGCTTTCACCTGGTGAAGCTAAAAGCGGACCGCCTGCGTGAGGCTGAGGAGTGGATCTCGTTCTACGAGAGGTTCTGGACCGAACGGTTGGATGCTATGGCGAAATTTCTGGAAGGAGAAGAAGGATGAGCGGATCGATAACGGGAGAAGGACTGCGACTTGAGGTGAGGAAGACGGTGAAGGCAACGCCGGACAAGGTGTTCGCCGCGTGGACGAAGCCGGAACTACTGTACCGATGGTTCGGACCGGGGCAGATGCTGCCGTCCGAAGCAGAAGTGGATGCGCGCGTAGGCGGCAAACTGCGGTTTGTCATCGAGGGCATCTCGCCGCGTTCGGGCCAGCAGATGAAGATCACCTTTATCGGGGTCTTTCGTGAGGTAGTGCCGGGGCGCAAGCTGAGCTTTGACTGGGAGGTGGCAGGCGATCCGGGGGAGTCGACATTCGTGATGGTGGAGTTCCTGGATGTGACCGGAGGCACGGAGGTTGTGCTGACACAAGAGAGGATTCCAAACGAAGAGTTGCTGGGCCGGAACAAGGGTGGCTGGGGCAGCATGCTGGAGAAGATGGCAGGGCTCGTCGACAGCTGATGCGGCCGGGAGCATGTGATGTGCGCGAAAAGGGTCGCATGGAAATACCGGTGGTTTGTGCCGTACGGGAAGAAAGAGCAGAAGGTGCCAGAAGGTCTGACGGCGTATTACGAAAAATTCTGGAGCCAGCGACTGGAGGCTCTCCGGAAGCTGCTGGAAGGAGAAGAGGATGAGTGAGAACGTGGCAGTGAGCGAGGGACTCTCGCTTCGGGTGACGCGAAGGATCAAGGCCAGGCGGCATCGCGTCTTCGATTCATGGACCAATCCGGAGTTGTTGCATCTGTGGTTTGCTCCGGGCACGTCGCGGGTGCAGTCGGCGACGGTGGACTTGCGTATCGGCGGAGTGTTCCGCATCGTGCTGGAGAACGAGGCCGGCGGTACGCTTACAGCACGGTGCGTCTATACCGAGATCGTGCTCGACGAGGTGCTCATCTTCACGTGGAACTGGGAAAACCTGCCGAGCGCGGGAGAGAGCCGCGTGACGGTGACCTTCCACGATGCCGACGACGGGACCGACGTGGTTCTGACGCACGAACGGCTGGCCACCGAAGATCTGGTCAACCGGCACAGCAACGGCTGGAACGGATGCCTGGAGAACCTGGCACGTCTCTACGATCCGGAGACGGAACGGACGCCGTACACGAACTGCAACTGAAGTTTGCGGGATAAAGACAAAGGGCCGGTGCTCAGTGAGCGCCGGCCCTTGTGATTGCTGTGCGGAACTTATTCGTAGGCCAGCGCATCGATAGGGTCTTTGCGCGCTGCCATGAGTGCCGGGTAGGCTGCGCCAAAGATGGCGCCCAGGAAGGCGATGATCGCCGCTCGAATGATCCACTCGTTGGTGATCTCGAAGAAGAGAGTGGGGAACTTCGTCAGAAGCAGGGAATGGATAGCGTAGGTCAGTCCGATGCCGAGGGCTATGCCCACCACGGCCATCAGAATCGATTCGCGCAGGACCATGCTTACGATGGCTGTCCTGGAAGCGCCCATGGATTTGAGAATGCCGATCTCACGGGTGCGTTCCAGAATCGCCGTGTACATCGAAAGGAAGATCACCAGGAAGCCGACCAGCGTAGCGATAAAGGTCACGACGTTGAGGGCGATGTCGAAGCCCGGGATGTGATCCGGTGTCATCATGGAGAGCCATTCGTGCATGGTCTGGACCTGGTATGCCTGGAATCCCGGCGTATGCAGAATCTCCTGCCGGATGGTCTCCTGATTGGCGATGTCGTCGCTCTTCAGATAGAAGAGGGAGGCTTTGTCCGGAGAGCCGGTTAAGGCGCCGAGGGTCTGGATGGGAAGCATCTTGCGGCCACCCTTGCCGTTTTCGACGATGCCGCAGATACGGAAAGGATGATTGAGGATCTGGATGGTGTCGCCGACATGGTAGCCCTTCTCAGTCTTGGCGAAGACGTCGTCGACGATGAGGTCATTTGGTCCCTGGAATGGGCCGCCTTCGACAAAGACGAATGGGCGGAGAGCGTTAAAGCTCTCGTAGTCGATGCCGAAGAGAATTTCAGGCGAGCCGCCCAGGTTAAAGCTCTGAATGACAGGCGCTGCAACGGCGACGTGGGGTACTTTGCGTAGCGCCTCGACATTCTTTGCGGGGATGGGCGCGCCACCAAGTCCGTTCAGAAAGGAGGAGTTGGGCGGGCGCACGATGATGTCTGCGCCGATGCCGTTGGTGTGGATCTTATTGTTGTCGATCTGGCCGAGAAAGATGGCAGCGACAGAGATGATCATTACCACTTCAATTGCAATGGCCGCGGCGGAGATAATAGAACGCATAGGCCGGTGAACAAGATTGGCCAGGACGAGTTTGTTCATGCAGAAACCAGCTTGTTCATAAATTAACCAGCTTTTCGTAAGATGTTTTGGGGCCGCAGGTCTGGCTCCTTTGTGAAGGGTATCAGCAAGGCTGGAGGGAAAGGTGTCGGGAAGAGTACAGGGGATGCGACAGGTCTAGCTTGTTACCAAAGATCGCCAAAGGTAACAAAAGAGTTGCCCTTGAAATGGAGTTGATTCATACTCTTAGGCAACATTCCCGTTTTGGACGACTTTGGCCCACGCCAGTGAGAATAAAGGAACAGCGGTAACTTCCTTTTGACCTGGGCGGCGGGAAAGTTTTATCTTGTCTGTGGAAATCTTTGGGAAGTGTTCCGACGTGCGGTGAGCATGGGAAGCTTTGGAGAAGAGTTGCGATTGGAGCGGTTGAACCGCGGTATCGCGCTCGAAAGGATTACCGAAGTTACGAAAATCAGCCAGCGGCATCTGGTGGCGCTGGAGGAGAACAAGTTCCGTGTGCTTCCGGGCGGAATCCTGAATAAAGGCATAGTGCGCGGCTACGTGAACGTACTGGGTCTGAACGAGATGGATTGGATCTCACGATTCCAGCGGGAGTATGTGGCCTCGGGCGAACTGCTTGAAGATGACCGCAACTGGATTGAGTTTGCCGCCAATGTCGGCCGTGCGCGGGTCAGGCCGCGCGATGCCGCAACCGAGCGGCTGAAGTGGGCTGGAGCACTGTTGCTGCTGCTGGTGGTGGGAATTGCCGGTTACTTTGCTGTGCGCTATTTTGGCTACCGTTCGGGCTGGTGGCCTACCGTGGTTCCGGGCCGGGAGGCGGCGGCCAACGCCGTGCACAGTCTGGGAATCTGGTTGATGCGGGTCCCTCGCGCCTGATCGTTGGAATCGGGATTTTTATCGCTGACTTCTTCTGAGACCGCCCAATCCCAAAAAACTTCGGATATGCTGGGTTAGTATCGGTATCCCCGTTCACCCGAAAGATGGCGCGGCTGAGGCGCCGATGGTCACCGTTGGGCGTGTCCGCTTTGCTTCCCGCTACGGGAGGCGGTTACCATAATGGGAATGCAGTCTTGGGCGTTTTCTCTCTCTGTGGGCGTGTGTCTGGCAGCTGGGCAGGAGTGGAGATGGCCTGGAACAACCCCCTGCACCGAAGTTCCTGGAGGATTTGCGATTGAGCGACCGTTTTCTTTTTACCTCTGAATCCGTGACGGAAGGCCATCCTGACAAGATTGCCGATCAGATCTCCGACGCCATTCTGGATGCCTGCCTGGAGCAGGATCCATATAGCCGTGTGGCGGCCGAGACGCTGACCGCGACTGGTCTTGTGGTGATCGCAGGTGAGATTACGACCAAGGCCTACGTAGACTTTCAGACGCTGGTGCGGGGCGTGGTGGCCTCGATCGGCTATGACAACGCGCTGTATGGCTTCGACTCGAATACCTGCGCGGTGATTTCGTCGATCAACCGCCAGTCGGGCGACATTGCCCAGGGTGTGGATACGGGTGGTGCTGGCGACCAGGGCATGATGTTCGGCTATGCGACCAACGAGACGCCCGAGCTGATGCCGGCGGCGATCTCGCTGGCCCACAAGTTGACCAAGCGCCTCTCTGAGGTGCGCAAGAGCGGCAAGATGGCGTATCTGCGGCCTGATGGCAAGAGCCAGGTGACGGTGGAGTACGACGAGGCCGGTAAGCCATTTCGTATCGATGCCGTGGTCATCTCTACGCAGCATGCGGAGCACATTGGCAACGACGAGCTGCGTTCGGACATTCTGAAGAATGTCATTCAGGCGGTACTGCCTGCCGAGTGGCTGGACGAAAACACCAAGTACCACATCAATCCGACCGGGCGCTTCGTGATCGGTGGACCGATGGGCGACACCGGCCTGACCGGACGCAAGATTATCGTGGACACCTACGGCGGCGCGGGCCGGCATGGCGGCGGAGCCTTCAGTGGCAAGGATCCGACAAAGGTGGACCGTTCCGCTGCCTACGTTGCACGCTATATCGCTAAGAACATTGTGGCAGCGGGCCTGGCCGATCGTGCCGAGGTGCAGCTGGCCTACGCCATTGGCGTGGCTGAGCCGGTTTCTGTCCGGGTAGACACCTTTGGCACGGGCAAGGTGAGTGAGCAGAAGCTGACCGAGCTGGTGCGAAAGAACTTCCTGCTGACGCCGAAGGGCATCATCGATGGGCTGAATCTGCGCCGGCCGATTTATCGCAAGACGGCTGCCTATGGCCACTTTGGGCGTACTGAGCCTGAGTTCACCTGGGAAGCGACCGACAAGGCCGCTGCTCTCGCTGAGCAGGCCGGATTGGTTACGGCAGCGAAGTAACTTCATGTAGCGTCAGGACGGGCTTCTGCTTTTGCAGAGGCCCGTTTTGTTTTGCCGTCATTCACTGGTGAAAATGACTGCTATTGCTTCGCTGAACCGTCAATCTATTTCGTACAATCCTGAGGAGTGTCGAGGAGATCTGGATGCATCGTCTTACTGGAATGATTGCGGCTGTTGGACTCTTGGCGGCGATGTGTGCCGGAGCTTCTGCACAGGAGGGCAACCCGGCGTGGAGCTATGAAGGCAAGACCGGGCCGTTCAACTGGAGTCACCTCGACCCGGCCTATAAAGCCTGTTCCGCCGGCAAGGAGCAGTCGCCGATCGACATTAGCGGTGCGCATCTCAACAAGGCTTTGCAGCCCATCGAATTCCACTACATCAGTGGTGGAATGACGCTGGTGAACAACGGGCATACCGTGCAGGTGACCCCGCCGGCGGGCAGCTACATTGTGGTGAACGGGACGCGCTACGACCTGGTGCAGTTTCACTTTAACCACCCCGGCGAAGATGCGGTAAAGGGCAAGCTGCCGGATATGAGCCTGCACCTGATTCACAAGAGTGCGGATGGCAAGTTTGTGGGAATCGTTGTGAGACTGAATGAGGGTAACGGCAATGCCGTATTGGCTTCGCTATGGCAGCATCTACCCAAGACCCCGGGCGCGACGGACAAGACGACTGAATCGATGAGCCCGGCCGGGCTGTTGCCCACAGACCGCGGCTATTGGACCTATACCGGGTCGCTTACCGTGCCGCCATGCACGGAAGGAGTTCAGTGGTTTGTCTTCCGGCAGCAGGTGGAACTGTCGCGTGACCAGCTACGGGCCTTCGCTGCGCTCTACAAAGTGAACAGCCGGATGCTGCAGGCTCCTCACGGGCGCAAGATAGAGGCCAGCAAGTAGCCGGTTCTGACTTTGTCAGAAAACTACGCTTAAGCTACGAAAAATAATGACGGAGATTCTGAATCCCAATAGGTGCATATACATCTTTTAGCATATGAAGGAATCGCAATTTCGGACCGTGGAACTACCGTGTGCATGCGCAAACCTTCGGCGAGCCGCGCGGGCGCTGACTCTGCAGTACCAGACTGAGCTGCGCCCATTGGGTTTGCGTTCCACGCAATTCTCGATCCTGCAGGTGCTCGACAGGACAAAGGAGATTCTGCAGGGCAACCTGGGGCGGATACTAGCGCTTGATAGCACAACCCTGACGCGAACCTTGAAGATCATGCTCCGGGAAGGTTGGATTGCGGAGCGACGGGGGACGGATCGGCGAGAGCGCCTGATCCGCCTGACGGAAGCGGGCGGCAAGCTTCTCATCGTTGCCAGCGAGCGATGGCAGCGGGCGCAGGAGCGCTTGCGGCAAGAACTGGGAGAGGCGCGATGGCGCGATCTCTTCAGCATTACCAACGAAGTGACTTCGCTAACTACACGAGAGGGAGAATCGTCATGAATGAAACACGATACGGAAGACTTGTCCTGACGTTAATCGCCGTATGGTTTGTGCTCGCCCTTACGGTTTCGGTTTCGGGTGTTCTTAAAGGCGCTCCGGGTACGCCACCGGTTGCACTGGGCCTGACGGCGTCACTGCCGATTCTGATTTACATCGTATGGTTTGTGGCTTCGGCGGGGTTTCGCAATTTTGTGCTTGGGTTGAATCCACGAACGCTCGTGTATGTGCAGTCGTGGAGAATCGCGGGCTTCGTATTTATTGCGTTGTATTCGCTTGGGCTTTTGCCTGGATTCTTCGCACTGCCGGCGGGTTGGGGCGATATCGCTATTGGAGCGACTGCGCCGCTGGCGGCGATGTACCTGACACGCCCTGACAGGAAAGCAGGGTTTCTACTATGGCAGATGCTTGGGATGGCGGATCTGGTGACGGCATTGACGATGGGAGCGTCAACGGGGCTCATCCATCCAGAGTCAACTGCCCCAACGATCCTGGTAACGTTGCCGATGAGCATGATTCCCACGTTTGGTGTCCCGCTGTTCTTTATCCTGCACTTGATTTCCATAGCGCAAGCGCGCGGCTGGAGAAGCATGCCTTCCGAAATCCCGGTTTGAGTTAGTGGTCAACATCACAAATGTTGCTGGCGATGGAGTTGGTTTCAGCTAGGACCACTATCACGTAAGCGCGAAAACAGCAGAAGGCAAAGCAGCTCGATATGTGGTGGCGCGGCGCTGCGTGTTACCACATATCGACGGCAGGTGGAAAGCCACCCATGAGCACGATCCTGTGCCTTTCGATCCCTCAACCGGCAAAGCTTCGGTGAACCTGAAACCTTAAGAAAGCCTTAAGAGAACCTTAAGTTAACCTTAAGATTTTCAATACTTTCCGGCGTAACCTCCACACTTATTCACACAGCTTTAACTGGCTAGCAACACGATAGCGTTGACCTTAAACCTAGACTCGCTGCCAAGGAGGGGATATGAAAAATCAATCCCTGATATTGGCAGCATCTTTCGCAGCACTTCTCACCCCCGGTCTATTCTTCGCAAAAGCAGAAGAGAAAGATAGAGATAAGGACTGGGATCGCCACCCCATTAAGCATGTCTTGCTGATTAGCGTCGATGGCATGCATGCAATCGATTTTCGTAATTGCTCAAAGGGCATCGCTACCGCCAACAACGGAAAGCCGTATTGTCCCAACATCGCCGCGCTGGCAACTACGGGTGCAAACTACGCGGCAGCCAGCACCTCCAAGCCTTCCGATTCATTTCCGGGCCTGATGACGATTGTGACTGGCGCTACTCCGCGCACGCTGGGCGTGTATTACGACGTGGCGTATGACCGCTCGCTCGACGCACCGGCGAAGACGACGGGAAATGGTGTACAGGCTGGCCCCTGCACGGCGGGCGCCGCTCCAACGGGCACAACGACCGAGTACGAAGAAGGAATCGACATCAATCAGACCTTGCTGAATGGCGGAGCGCCGGGCGCCAGCCTGACAGACGGCACCATCAAGTCGATCGATCCGGCTCGCCTGCCTCGTGATCCGGCAGCGGGATGCGCCCCTGTATTTCCCTGGCAGTTTGTGCGCGCCAACACAATTTTTGGCGTGATCCACGAGGCCGGTGGCAGCACGGCGTGGTCAGATAAGCATCCGGCATATTCGTCAGTGGCGGGCCGCAACGGCCCGGGCGTGCTGGACGATTTCTACGCGCCGGAGATCAACTCAAACGTGGTGGCGTTGCCCGCGGTGCAGACCCCGACAGGTATCAACTGCTCCACCGTGCCTGACCCTGGATCGGATGTGACGGCGTGGACAAACAGCTTCCAGAACATTCAGTGCTACGACACGCTGAAGGTGAAGGCTATTCTCAACCAGATCGAGGGCAAGACGCACGACGGCAAACACTGGCGCACTCCTACGATCTTTGGCATGAACTTCCAGGCGGTCAGCGTAGGTCAGAAGCTGAACGAGAAGAGCAACGGTACGAAGGGCGGCTATCTGGATGGGGCAGGTACGCCTTCGGCAGCGCTGCTGAGCGAATTCCAGTTTGTGGATGACTCGATCGGTGAGTTCGTGAACAGGATCAAAGATCGCGGGTTATATGAGTCGACGCTGATTATCATCACATCGAAACATGGCCAGAATCCAATCGACCCGAATTTCTACAACCCAATTCTGAATACCGGAACTTCGCCGGCGACCCTGCTCGACAACGCCGGGCTGATTCCGCTGTCTGAAGCGCCGTCCAATCCAGTGGGCATTGGCGCAACAGAAGATGATATCTCGCTGCTGTGGCTAAAGAAGAGTTCGGACACTGAGACGGCTATCGGCATCCTCGAGA
>Ga0206933_1113_pt1 | contig 15991 bp, 12 predicted proteins | sample Alteio_BWOrgHeat_15_FD_152937 | JGI IMG/M metagenome (GOLD analysis project Ga0206933, IMG submission 152937) | Enriched cells from forest soil in Barre Woods Harvard Forest LTER site, Petersham, Massachusetts, United States -... | ecosystem: Environmental > Terrestrial > Soil > Temperate forest >... | reverse complement strand
AAGGAATGTAAGGCGGCACTGTATCCATGTGTGTGGAGAAGACGAGTTCCGGCGCCCCATTGACTGGGCCGGCAAAAACATTCCAGCGATCAACCGAGCATCCGCTTTCGCCGGGTTGGGGAACAGGAGTCTTTTCAACCGCCCAGCCTCGTCCGCGGAGAAATATCTCAAGGAAATCCCCGGCCTCGCCCTCGCAGTAGGTCGTCGAATCGATCCCGACGAGGGCGCGCGTCAGGGCTATCGGGTCAATCGGGGCAACCGGATCAAGGGGCCCGACCGGGTTGGCGGGAACGGCAGTGTCGGGGTTCAGGTCGACGGTCATTTCCATCCTGTCAAAAGAGTTCCTGCGGCAGTTCAAGCAATCGCGGCACCGCATCGTGCAATGCCGCGGTGAAGCCAGAATACCCCACGCGTTATGCTTATATGAGAAGCAGGCATGACCGGAAGCGTAGACAAATCGGTTTTCCACCTTACAATACCGCCTACCTCAGGCAGGCCATTAGCACTGCGTAGCTTTTCTCTGGATGGCCCGGCGGGTCGGCTTGAGGCCCTGCTCAATGAGGGCGAGCTTGACACTCCCTTCAGCGCCCTGGTCTGCCATCCACATCCTCTGGGTGGCGGAACCCTGCATAACAAGGTGGTCTACCATGCGGCCAAAATCTTCAGCGGACGCGGCTGGCCAGTGCTGCGCTTTAACTTCCGCGGTGTCGGACTGAGCGAGGGAGTTCATGACGGCATTGCCGAGGCGGACGATGTGAGCGCTGCTCTCGACTGGCTGGACCGCGAGTTCGGCAAGCCTGTCGTGGCGGCGGGTTTCTCTTTTGGCGCAGCGATGGGACTTAAGGCTGCCAGCACACGCGTTGCGGAAGACGATATTCGCGCCTTTGCCGCACTTGGCCTGCCCACGCACGCCGAGGACCGCGATTACCGCTATCCATACCTTGCAGCCTGCACTTTCCCGAAGCTGTTTCTGAGCGGCGACCAGGACCAGTTTGCGCCAATTGAGCAGCTTCGCGCTGTTGTCGCCACTGCGCCCGAACCGAAACAATTTATGTCTATTCCTAATGCTGACCACTTCTTTACAGGCCATCTGCAAGTCATGCAGACCGCGCTCGGCAACTGGCTCGATACAACCTTTCCTGCCGGCGAGGACTGTTGTCCGCGACCAGCCAATCTTCAGAAAGCCGTAACCGATGACCGCCACTGATCTAGCCCTTGAGTCACTTCATACATTTGCTACCGGCCTCTTCCGCGACGCGCTCAACGCGTGCAGCATCGAATCGGCCTTTGACCGCCGCATCCACTTTGAAGATGGCAAGCTGCACCGCCTGCTGGCAGCTGACCTCGGACCGAAGACGCTTGACCTGAAGGACTATCGCCGCATTTTCGTCGTTGCCATCGGCAAGGCCGCTATTCCCATGCTGGATACGCTGCTTGACCGGATGGGACGTCGCAAGGGAGTACGTGGGGTCTGCTGCTCCAATGTCGTTCCGGAGAAGCGCAACTGGCGCATTCGCTACTTCTGCGGCGGCCACCCCCTGCCCAATGAGGGATCTTTTGCCGCCGCCCGCGCTACGCTGGCCCTGCTGCGCAAAGCGCGCAAAGACACGCTGGTACTCTTCCTCATCTCCGGCGGCGCGTCGGCGCTCTTTGACCTGCCGCTCGATCCCGACGTCACGCTGGAAGATGCAATGGCCTTCCATCAAGCGCTTATTGCGAGCGGTGCGCCGATCACAGAGATCAACATGATTCGCAAACATTTCTCCGCGGTCAAAGGTGGCCGGCTGGCGATCGCTGTGGGAGAAGCCACCAAGCTCTCCATTTTGCTGCCAGACGTGCCTTTGCGAAGCCTCGACACGCTCGCCTCCGGACCGACTTCACCTGACCACACGACTGTTGAGGAAGTACGCGCTCTGCTGGCAAGGTATGAGCTGCTCGACAAGTTCCCGCTTCACGTCGCCGAATTCTTCCGCCGTGCCGATCTACCCGAATCCCCCGGCAATAAAAGCCGACGCGCGCCGTTCCTGCCCAGACTGCCGTGGGCCGATGGCCGGGCTGCCGCACTGCTGAAGACCGTTCCCACAGTCGCTAAAGGCGAAGACGAGTCTTTTCGCGATTCGATCTTTGAAGTGCTGCTTTCAAGCCATGACCTCGTCGAAAATGCGCGCACGTTGGCACAACGGGCCGGCTATTACACCGTGGTCGACAATGCCTGCGACGACTGGGATTACGCCGACGCTGCGCGCTACCTCCTTGAGCGCTTCCACGCATTGCGGGCTGAGCATCCTCGATGTTGTCTCATCTCGGGCGGCGAAGTTACCGTCACCCTCAACCGAACGCCGGGCGCCGGGGGCCGCAACCAGCAGTTTGCGCTGGCGTGCGCAGAAGACCTGGCACGCTTTGCCGGCCAGCCGCTGGTGGTCTTCAGCGCCGGGTCAGACGGTATTGACGGCAACACCCGCTCCGCTGGAGCCATCGCAGACACAACCACCGTGCAGCGGGCTATCGTTTTCGGCTATCAGCCGGACAAAGCATTGGCTGAGTTCAATGCGTGCCCGCTTTTCACCGCGCTCGGAGATTCAGTCGTCACCGGCCCGACAGGCCACAACCTGCGCGACCTGCGGCTGCTTATCTCTGGTCAATAAGAGCGGGACAATCAGCATTCAAGCCACAAAAAAAGGCGGTGACCGAAGCCACCGCCATGCTCTCTGCTCTGTGTTGCTCTCGGAACTCGCCGAGATCTGAGTCTCGGGTGCGGAGTTCCTGTTTGCCGTGCCACGCTGGGCATTTGCATACTCACATGGCGCGACAAATCTCTATTCGAACTCTCCAGGACCGTTAGGAGCACCCGGCGGAGGAGGCGGAGGTCCACCTGGTGTGCCTTGCCCCCTTGGCTGTCCACCCCAGCGTCTGCCTTCGGAATGCGATGCTGGGCCCATACGCCGCGAGGCACGGTCAGCCTGGAGCTGCTTCCACTGCTCCGGCGTCAGTTCCTTGCGCAATCCGAGCAGCATGCGCGCATTGGCCTTCTCCAGTTCGGCGCGTGCTTGCGCTACTCTGTCGATCTGCTGCAGGATCTTGCCCTCGTCAGGCTGATCCTCGTGCATCAGTGGCTCCATCGCCAGTTCTGCCTTTTCCAACGTGGCATGCAGATCCACCAGCGTCATGCGATGCTGCTGATAGATCTCGTCCATCGCCTTGCGCTGAGGATCAGTCAGCTTGTACTTGTCTATCGAACGTTGATCGTTCCACCAGCGACCATGGTCGCCGTGCGGTCCCATCGCTCGCTCCATCGGAGGCCGATGCGGCCCCATCTCCGGAGCAGGATCCTGGCCCTGCGCACCTGCCGTCGCCAACGCGGCAACTCCAAACACAGCCAAAGCCAGCCATCTGCTTATCTTCCACCCTCGAATCTTCATCTTCGTGCCAGTTTTCATCTTCAATGTCCCCGCTTTTGTCTCAGTTATCTTTCAAGGCCCAGACGCATCTGGACCCTCAGCACTTTCTCAACTCTGCTTACCGTGCCGTGCCTTACCTTGTGGTCGGTTCCCCGGTGCCCGTATCTCTGGCGTTTGAATCCTGCATCAGGCTGGCCAACGGCTCCATCGCATCCGGAGCAGCCTGTGCAATATCACTGTCGACGTGATTCAACAGCTCTTCATCGTCCACGTCGTTGTTTGCAGTCTTAGGAGCCTGCTGCGCGGCTTTCTCTTGTGTCTCACGCTGTTGTTGCTGCTGGGCTGCGAGTTGCTCTGCTGCTACTTGCCGTTCGTGATGAACGGCAACAGGAACGCCAATCGCGCCAATTGCGAGGATGCCCGCCATTGCCCAGCCCATCGCCGGGACCATCAGCCAATGCAGGTGCGGCCGGGCAGCCTTTGCTACCTCTACGCGAAATGGCCTTGTATGCAGTTCCTGGTCGCTCCAGGCATGGATACTTGTGCGAAAGTTTCGCAGGGCTTCTTCTACCGGTATCTCTTCCGGTTCCTTGTCGTGATAGTTCATCGTTTGCCTCCCAGCTCTGCGCGCACACGGACCATAGCCCGCGACAGGTGTGCCTTTACTGTCCCCTCGCTCAATCCGATCGTCGAAGCGATCTCGTGAATCTCCATCTCTTCTACGTGCCGCAGCATGAAGACTGTCCGCTGCCGCTCGCTCAATCTCTCGACTGCCTTCCACACCAGCCGGACCTGATCTTTCGCCAGCGTCTGCTGTTCCGGCGACGATTCTTCACTGGGCAGCCAGTGGCCCGCATCGGCTGCATCCACTGCGTTGTTGGCGGTTTGCTTCCAGAACTGCATCCGCCGGCTGCGCCAGTGGTCTTTCTGGAGATTGATCGCGATCCGCAGCAGCCACGTCATTACGCTTGACTCACCGCGGAAGCTCTCCCAGTTGCGATACGCCTTCAACAGGCAGTCTTGGGTCAGCGTCTCGGCAACATCGGGATCGCGCAGCGAGGCCAGCAGAAAACGGAATATCTGCGGCCGATAGCGGCTTGCGACTTCAGCAAACTCCGCGTCCGGCATGGCTACCGTCTGCTTGCCCATAGTCTCCAGTACTGTGGTCAGGGTGGCCATCAACAGGGTAGACGACAATCCTCGACGCAAGTTTACATCGCTTCAAATTCAGTCAGATGTTGCCGATATCCCCTGCTGATATTCTGTGTGAGTAAACGGTTTCCGGCGAGACGCGCCGACACCTCACCAGCCCTCAAGGAATCGCTCATGCTGCTGCCCGAACTGCGCGAAGAAGTTCTGCACGCTAACCAGGAGATCGCCCGTCTTGGCCTTGCGGTACACACTTTCGGCAATGCCAGCGGCATCTACCGGGCCGGTCTCGATGGCAGTGGTCGCGAGCCTGTCGTAGCTATCAAGCCCTCCGGCGTCGCGTACGCCGCCCTGACTCCCGAAGACCTGGTTCTGACAACCCTGCATGGCATCATCGTCGAAGGCAAGCTCAATCCCTCAAGTGACCTCGAAACTCACCTGCTGCTCTATCGGGAGTTTCCGCAGATCGGCGGCGTCGTTCATACCCACTCGGAATTCGCCACCGCCTGGGCGCAGGCGGCCCGGCCCATTCCCTGCCTCGGCACCACTCACGCCGACTACTTCCATGGGCCGGTCCCAGTGACTGAGCCGCTCTCGGCAGCTGAAGTCGAAGCAGCTTACGTGCTGAACACGGGCGCCGTCATTGCCCGGCTTTTCCGCGAGCAAAAGCTCGACCCGGTCGCCGTTCCAGGCGTTCTCGTCGCGGGTCACGCTCCCTTCGCTTGGGGCAAGAACGCCGCAGCCGCCGTCGAACATGCTGACCTGCTCGAGTACATCGCGCGGCTTGCGTGGCGCACGGTTGCTATCGATCCGCCCACTGACGGCCTGGCTCATTACGTGGCGGAGCACCACTACCAACGCAAACATGGCCCCAAGGCTACTTACGGACAGAAAAGCAAAAGTTAAGGGTTCTAAAGCAAGGACTTACGCCCTTAGAATTGATACTGAATTTCATAACGCGATTCTATTTAACGTAGTCTTTGCCGGTTTTTCGCGCTATCAAGACAGATTTTTGTAGAAATCGGGTGACGTCAGAAATACAGAAAAGTCTTTATATTGATTCGTTTCAGTAGCTTGTGCGCTGGATTCTCTACCTGTTCCGGCGTTCCACATCCTCATGGCAACCAACGTGCATCCGTGGACAGTTCAGGGCTCTCTCCCCATGGAGACAAATTTATATAACCGGGTCGTAGCTACGTTGCTCGCCATTGCAACGGTGACCCTTTGTCTCTTTGAGATCTTTAATCTCCAGCAGGAACAGCAATATCAGCAGCCGGATGACGGCGTTACCTGGACAGAAACCCAAAGCGTACTTGTCCCCGGCCTGATTGCCGTGCGTGTACGTCCAGGAAGTCCGGGTGCCCAGGCTGGCATCGAGCCCGGCGACCTGCTGATGGCTGTCAACGACAACTCCATCGAGATCGGCGCCGACCTCAGCCGGCAACTGAAGCACGTCGACGTCTACGGCCAGGCGAACTATAGCATCATTCGCCGCGGCATCGCGCTTGACACGCCTGCCGTGGTCATCCCGGTTCCGGCAGATCGTAGCCTGCTGCAATTTACGCGGGTCATAGGACTGGTCTATCTAGCCATCGGCCTCTATGTGCTCTTCCGCCGTTGGACCGCGCCCCGGGCGACCCACTTCTACATTTTCTGTCTGGTCTCCTTCGCGCTGAACACCTTCCACTATACCGGCAAGCTCGACTTTCTCGACTGGACGATCTTCTGGGGCAATGTCGTAGCGGACGCCGTGCAGCCTGCGCTCTTCCTGCATTTCGCACTTGTCTTCCCGGAAGGCGTGCACGATAGCAGGCGCAGATGGAGCCGGAAGGTACTGTTGCCGCTCATCTACGCGCCTGCGATAGCGGTGATTGGGCTGCGAGTCTACGCCATGCTCTTCTGGCAGGCGACATTTGTTCTCAAGCTGCGGCTTGACCAGATCGCAGTCGGCTACGTCTCTGCATACTTTGTGCTGGCGACAGTGCTCTTCTTGCGCAGTTACGCTCGGGCCAACACGCCGCTACTGCGCCAGCAACTCAAGTGGCTTACACGGGGAACCCTGCTTGCGGTATTGCCGTTTACCGCTCTGTATGCGATTCCGTTCCTGACCGGCTTCCCGATTTCATCCACCTTGCAAAAGGTTGCCGGACTCTCTTTGGTCTTTCTGCCGCTGACCTTCAGCTGGGCGATCGTCCGTTACCGGTTGATGGATACCGACCTTATCTTCAAACGCGGCGTGGCCTACACTCTGGCTACGGGTACGCTGGTCGGCGTCTACTTCGGGGCCGTGGCTCTGATATCAGAGCAGGTTCACACGCATCTGCCTGAAGCAGCGCGGGAATGGGGCCTGGTGGTCACGATCCTGATCACCGCCCAACTCTTCGACCCCTTGAAACGGCGCTTCCAGAGCTGGGTCGATCAGGTCTTCGACCGCCACAAATACGACTATCGCAAGGCGCTGGTCGAGTTCGGCCGTGGCCTTAGCTCTGAGACAGATCTGGACGCGCTTTTGCGCTCCATCGTCGAGCGTCTTCCGGGCACGCTGCTGGTAGCCAAGGTGGCCGTTTTCCTGGCGGATGCACCCGATAGCAGCTTCCGACTGGCTGCCTCGCATGGTCTGCCATTCAGCGGAGAGCAGTATGTTCCGCGTCTCGACCTTGGCTTCTTCGACTTTGACAGGAGCGGCGGACACAGGCACATCTTCTTTGAGAACACACAGCAGGCGTTACATCTGACGGACGAGCAACAGAGAACCGCTGCCCTGCTCGACCTGAACTATTACCTGCCTTGCCGCGTTCAGGATGCGAGCCCGACCGGTGCCCATACGCGGACCATCGCGGTGATCGGCTTGGGACGCACCGTGGGCGGCGACTTCTTGTCGAGCGAGGACGTGGAGTTGCTTGAGTCGCTGGCCAGCTATATCGGCATTGCGCTGCAGTCTGCGAGCCTCTATGCGAGGCTTGAAGAGCAGGTGAGCGAGTTCGAGCGTCTCAAGGAGTTCAACGAGAACATCGTCGAATCCATCAATGTGGGCATTCTTGCCGTCGATCTGGAGGACCGGATCGAAAGCTGGAACGCACAGATGGAGGCCATGTACGCACTTAGCCGCAAGGAGGCGATCGGGCAGCCGCTAACTCAGGTCTTTCCGCCTGAGTTCATCGAGGCCTTCGACCGTTTCCGCAACGAGTCCGGCGTACATCACCTCTACAAGTTTCGCCTCACGACGCGCGCTAGTGAAGCGCGCATCGCCAATATCGCTGTCGCGCCGTTGCTCTCGCGCGACTTCGTCGCCGTGGGACGCATCGTTCTTGTCGACGACATCACGGAGCGTGTCTCACTGGAAACACAGCTTTCGCAGGCTGACAAGCTCAGCTCAATTGGTCTGCTGGCTGCAGGCGTGGCGCACGAGATCAACACGCCACTCGCCGTTATCAGCAGCTATGCACAGATGTTGACCAAGCAGATGAAGGGCGATGCGCGTCTCGCGCCGCTCCTTGAGCGTATTACTCAGCAGACCTTCCGGGCCTCTGAAATTGCAAGCGGTCTGCTGAACTTTTCGCGCACCAGTACAACGGAGTTTCGCGAAACTGATCTTAACCAGGTCATTCGGGATACGCTGGCTCTCGTCGAACATCAGTTGAAGACGGCGCGTATCTCCGTAGCCATGGATTTAGCAAACGAACTACCGCGCATTCACGGAAACCCGGGCAAGCTGCAGCAGGTCTTTCTCAATCTGCTGCTCAATGCCAAAGACGCTATGCCACAGGGCGGCGACTTGCGCGTCGCGACCGTTGCCAATGGGCACGTGGAGGCCGTCATCGCCGACTCCGGCGCCGGTATCGCAACGGAAAATCTTAAGCGTATTTATGACCCATTCTTTACTACCAAATCTGCTCCTAAACCGGGCGAGCGTCGCGGCACGGGCCTCGGCTTGTCAGTAAGCTACGGAATCATTCAGGAGCACGCAGGCAAGATCAACGTCGAAAGTACCCTCGGCGTCGGCACTACCTTTCATCTCGAATTTCCTCTTTTAAGGAACTCTGTTCATGCCTGAGGTCTTATTCCCATTGAGCCAGTCTTTACCCCAGCCCGCCATCTTATCCACCTCGGATTCAGCGAATGACGCTCGCATCCTCGTCATTGACGATGAAGCTGGCATCCGCGAATCGCTTGAGGTGTTGCTCACGCTCGAGGGCTATGTCGTTGAGATGGCGCTCGACGGCGAAGAAGGCATGCGGCTCCTCGAGCAACGCAGCTATGACCTTGTCTTGCTAGATCTCGCGTTACCTGGGCAAACAGGCCTTGAGTTGTTACCACAGATTCACGAGCGCTATCCCGATCTGCCGGTGGTGATGATCACCGCGTATGGCACCGTCGACAACGTCGTCGAAGCCGTCCGCGCGGGCGCAGAAAATTTCGTGCAGAAGCCATGGGATAACGAGAAGCTTCTCGCTGACATTCGCTCAGCAATCGCCCGCCACAAGGCCGAGGCAGAGAACGTCCAGTTAAAGCGCGCCCTGAAGCAGCGCTATAACTTCCACAACATTATCGGCAAGAGCGAGATCATGTTGCGCATCTTTGATCTCGTTGCGCAGGTCGCTCCGAGCCGCTCTACTGTTTTGATTCAGGGTGAGAGCGGCACCGGCAAGGAACTCATCGCCAAAGCTTTGCACGCTAATTCACCGCGCCGTGACAAGCCTTTCGTGCCGGTCAACACCGGCTCCATGCCCTCCGAACTGCTTGAATCCAGCCTCTTCGGCCACGTCAAGGGAGCCTTCACGTCGGCCATTGCCACCAAAAAAGGCCTTTTCGAAGTAGCCAATGGCGGCACGCTCTTCCTCGACGAAATCGGCAATATGGGCATGGACACCCAGGCCAAGATTTTGCGGGTTTTGCAGGACCGCCGCTTCACTCCGCTTGGCGGCACGCAGGAGATGCAGGTCGATGTCCGCATCGTGGCTGCAACCAATGTGGACCTGCGTAATGCAGTCCGCGATGGCAAGTTCCGCGATGATCTGTTCTACCGGCTCAATGTCATCTCTATCGATTTGCCGCCGCTGCGCAGCCGACGCGAAGATATTCCGCTGCTGGTCAATCGTTTTCTCGAACACTTTTCAAAAGAAAACGAGCTCGAGCCACGCAAGCTCACCGCCGACGCCATGCGCGCGCTGGTCGACTATGATTGGCCGGGTAATGTGCGTGAGCTTGAAAACATCGTAGAGCGCGGAGTCGTCCTCTCCAATAATGCGACCGTCGACTCAACGCTGCTGCCCGGCCATATCACCGGGCGCACCTTCCAGGACGCATTACTCGAGCACAGCCCCAACGCCTCTCTCTTCGACATTCTGGAAGATATTGAGCGCCGCATCATCGTCGAAAAACTTGAACGCTGCAATTGGAACCAGACGGACGCCGCCGAGCAGTTCCACATCCCACTCTCGACGCTTAACCAGAAGATCAAGCGGTTAAATATAGAGATTCGCAAGAAAGGCCGCGACTAAGGATTGAACGCAGACTAAGGATCTGAGGGGCAGCTTGGCGCCAATAGATCAGCCTACCGCAAAGCTTCGGGCAGATGAAAATCCACCCCGGCTTCTCGGTTAACTTTCTCCGTCGCTGCCACGTCAAGCTGAGCTACCGGAATCTCCCGGCGCTTCTGATCCAGCACAAGAAGATTTGTCCGGCTCAGGATGTAGTTATGGATATCCTCTGACGGCCGGCCGTCTTTGAAAATGAGCTTAACTGTCTCTCCGTTGTCGGGTGAGGCCTGAGGCTCGGACGGAGGAGCAGCCGATTCAGGTGAAGACCGGTAAGGCGCGCGCTGCATCGGCGGGCCCTCTTCGACAGACTGCCCGTCATACCCTTCATTTAGATAATTTTCGGCTGGATAATTCTCGTTCGGATATGCCGCCGTGTCGTCGTATCCGCCGTCATCTGCATACCCCATGTAACCCGGCCCAATCCATGCTCCACCCGGCACCACCCATGGCCAGACACCTGTCACAGTCGTGTATGACCGCCGATATGGCGAATGATGATCATGATGATCTGAACCGTGGTGGTTCGGGTCATGATTGCTTGGGTCGTGATGACTCGGCTCATGCTGATTGGGATCACGACGATAGAACTGTCCACCATAATTCGCCGGGATTCTCATGCTGCCGGGGGGTACCAGACGGTGTGCATCGCTCATATGACCAGGAGCTGGGTAGCGAGGCATTACCTGATGCCCTGGCGGTGGCACAGATGTCCCGAAACTGCTGCCAGGCATAGGTGCTGAGTGGCCCGAGAAACCGCCGGGCGAACCCATCGCCGAACCACCTACCGGTCCACCGCGAAATCCACCGTGCGAAGCACCTCGCTGGGCGCAGAGCGGGAATGCAATCGCCATCATGCTCAGCGCAATAGCGGCACCGCATTTCATACGCATATCTTACGCCTTTTCGTGAATGTCCGTCATCGGAACGCCTTCACTGGTGGGAGTTTGCGCGCGCTTTCAAAGAAATGCTTGACGTTCCACCACAGGTGGTTCAATCTTTCTTTTCATGAAGAAAGCTTTCATGAAACTCCCCTTGTACGCCATTTTGGCGCTCGCCGTATTGCCCACCGTTACCGGATTTGCCGCCAACACACCCCCGGCGAAGCCTGACCCAAAGAAGGAAGAAGCCGATGCCCTGCTGGCATGCGCCAAGGCAGTCATCTCGGGCATACGGCCCATCGCTGCCACCCGCGACGTCCGCTTTGAAGGCAAGGTTTCTGAAGCCAACGCTCTCTGCCGCGGCGGCTACATGTCTGAGCAGTTTCGCCTGACGCCGTGGGTGGATTGGGGCTCTTACTGGGGCACCGGCGACATGAGTTCCCTGCCCTCGGGCTTCATAGGCACCAAAGGGCCTGCGTTTCGCGGCGTCAATGGCGCTCTGATCGACTTGGAATTCCAGCGCGTTGAATTGATCAAATTCAACCTGTTCGACAACGCCGGCACATATCAGGACTTCATCGCCGGCCGGTCCGGTACCAGCGGCCAGGCGCTCAAAACATGGCCTGCAATGCGCCTGCCCTCAACCGATCCCAACTATCAGGCGGTAGGCGGCGACGGCACCCAGGTTTGCAAAGGGGATCTTGTGCGTAGCCGTACGCTTAGCGGCATCTGCAACGATGTCGTCAATCCGTTGATGGGATCGGCTGGCACACCCTTTGCCCGCAACGTCGAGTTCGAGACCGCCTTCCCCGAACTTGGTCAAACGGACCTCACGCGCAACCGGCACGCCGGACGTCTCGGCCTGCTCACGCCTGATCCGCAGGTCATCAGCAGGGTTCTGCTCACCCGTAAGCAATCCAGTCCCGATGCCTGCAAGGGCGGCTTCGGCTTGCCCGGCAACTCTCTGGACGCGAACTGCGACTATCAGAAGGCTCCCTTCTTTAACGTGCTCGCCGCCTACTGGATCCAGTTCATGACGCACGACTGGTTCTCGCATATGGAGGAAGGCCACAACGCGCTGCAGTACATTGACGTGGGCTGCAAGGTGAAACTCGTCAATAATGTCGAGGTTCCGCTGACTCCTGAAGATATCCAACAGTTAGGTTGCCGCCCTGACGATAAGGTTGACGATAGCTACATTCGTGATAACAGCACCCCGGCAAGCTTTACTGTCAATGGCAAACAGTACATGGCTCGTGCCGCCAAAACCTTTAACAATAACAACACTGCATGGTGGGATGCCTCACAGATTTACGGCTATGACGACAACTCCGTCAAGCGCGCCAAGCGTGATCCTTCCGACCCAGCCAAGCTGCTGCTGCAGCCGTTAATCAGCACGCCCAATGCCGACCCGGTCACTGGCGGCTATCTGCCGACTCTTCAGCCTGGTGATCCTCAGCAGCCGCAGTGGGCAGGCCAGGAGTCTGTTGGGTTTCCGGATAACTTCACCATCGGACTGAGCTTCCTGCATAACTTGTTTGTGCGCGAGCACAACTCTTTTGTCACGGAGTTCCGCAAGCAGGCTAGTCTTACTCCCACCAAAGACTGCGGTCTGCGCAACCCGTCCAATCCAAATCACGTCATTCGCTATCAGGACATAACTCCGGATGAACTATTCGCGGCGGCCCGTCTCGTCGTCGCTGCAGAAATTGCCAAGATTCACACCACCGAGTGGACTCCACAACTGCTCTACAACGAGCCGCTCTACAAAGGCATGAACGCCAACTGGGACGGCCTGATCGGCACCGGTGATCCTGACGTCTCTCGCGCGCTTGCCGACATCGTGACCCATAGCTTCGGCAAGTCCAAAGACTCCGAAGCTGCCACACAGTGGTACTCCGTCTTCGCTTCGGGACCGGGCATTTTCGGCCTCGGCAGCCAGGCGAAGCATTACGACATCACCAAGGCAGATAGCATCAACGGCGGCGTCAACCACTTTGGCTCGCCCTTCAACTTCCCTGAAGAATTCGTGTCTGTCTACCGGCTGCATCCGCTGATTCCCGATCTGCTCGAATACCGCGACCTTGCGAAAGATCCCAACCAGATCGTCGAAAAGATCGCGGTCATCAACACCTTTGAAGGCAAAGAGACGGACGCCATGCATACCGGCGGCATGGCTAACTGGGGGCTTACGCTCGGCCGTCAGCGTCTCGGCATCCTCACCCTGCACAACCACCCGCAGTTCATGCAGAACATTCTGCTGCCTCGCCTTGACTCGCCTACGAAACAGATCGACCTCGCCGCGCTCGACATCATTCGCGACCGCGAGCACGGCGTTCCACGCTTCAACGAGTTCCGTCGCCAGTATGGTCTGCGCCAACTCACCAGCTACGACGACTTCATGGACAAGACCATCCCGCTCGACAGCGACGCTCACCGCCAGCAGCAGGAAGCGATAAACCAGCTGCGTCAGCTCTACGGCACCCACACCTGCGACGCCAGCAAGGTCATAACAGATGCGCAACTCAACACAGACGGCACGCCTATCAACGACTGCCTCGGTCATCCCAACGGCTCAGTCGTTGATAACGTTGAAGACGTTGATACGGTGGTCGGCTATCTCGCCGAGTTCACGCGGCCTCACGGCTTCGCCATCAGCGAAACTCAATTTGTGGTCTTCATTCTGAACGCCTCGCGCAGGCTCTTCAGTGATCGCTTCTTCACTTCCAGCTTCCGCCCTGAGTTCTACACACAGATGGGCGTTGACTGGGTCAACCACAACGGCCCCGGCCCGGTTCAGATGGAGAAAGGCGAGCCCAACGGCCACCGCGAACCGATTCTGCCGCTGAAGCGCGTCCTGCTGCGCAACATCCCCGAGCTGAAGTCAGAACTCGACCCAGTCATCAACGCCTTCGATCCGTGGGCACGCGACCGCGGCCTGTACTACTCATTGGCATGGAAGCCACGGGCCGGAGCTGAGTCCGATTCGGCGTTCAAACAGTAATCCCGATCCCAAAAAGGGGCGTGCCATATAGGCTCGCCCTTTTCTCTGCTCTTACTTGTTTACTTGACTATGTAATCCGTCGTAGCCACGTCATTGAATGTGCGTCACAAATAGGCGCGTCTTGTAGATGCTTATTTGCTTCAGCAGCAATAGACAATAAATGATCGAAAGCCAATCAGGTCAAATGCAAAGCGGTAGCCGGAGAATCTTCCCGCTGCGCCGTGATAATGACTTCGACCAGCTAGGCCGCGTGCGCCTCTTCAAAGCCATCGCAGCCGCTGATGGGTGTCACCATGAGATGCAAAGCTGCATGCTTCGGGTGACCACATTCGTCTAAGAGTTTCAGATCAGCTTTATGGCTCGACATGATACTCACCAGCACATCAGTCTTATGATGCTCGCCAAAGTGAGTGCAAAGACCGCATTGTCCACTCTGAACAGTTTCCATCTCGATACCCTCCGTTTCTCAATGTTGGAGTCTCGCATCAGCCCTTGCAGTTGCCTGACACCTGTACTGCAATGGATTTGCGTGAAAAATACTCCCTCCCATTCCGTGTGTAAATGGCGACTGTTTTGAGCCGCAATTGATTAGGCAACTCCTTGAACAGTCCTTTGATCCGCCGGGCCTCCGGCTTTTCGATCAGAATGCGGCATCATAGAAATGTGACCGAATCATCAGGAAAGGGCTTCACCCACGCTTACAGAGCCCTGCGTCATCGCAACTTCCGCCTCTTCTTCGCAGGGCAGAGCATCTCTCTCATCGGCACATGGATGACGCGGGTCGCCACCGCGTGGCTGGTCTACAAACTTACTCATTCCGCCGTTCTGCTTGGCACTGTCAGCTTTGCCGGTCAGATTCCTACCTTTCTGCTCGCTCCGCTGGCGGGCGTACTCGTTGATCGCTGGAATCGCCGTACTGTGCTGATCGCAACACAGGCCTTAGCGATGGTGCAATCCCTCGTTCTCGCCGCGCTCACGCTAACCAATCGCATCACCATCCCTGAAGTGCTTGCTCTCAGCGCCATGCAGGGTTGCATCAATGCCTTTGACATGCCGGGTCGCCAGTCCTTCCTGCTTGAGATGGTTGAAGACCGCGCCGATCTTTCCAACGCCATCGCCATCAACTCGTCGATGGTCAACCTGGCACGTTTGGTAGGCCCATCGCTGGCCGGCATGCTCATCGCTGTCACCAGCGAAGGTTGGTGCTTCCTCATCGATGGTGTCAGCTATAGCGCCGTCATTGCCTCGCTGGTGATGATGCGCCTCACCGCCGCTGAATCAAAGGCCATGGCCGCTGTCCTGCATCACCCTTCGATGCTCGCTCAGCTTAAAGAGGGATGGGACTTTGTGCGTCACTTCGCGCCTGTCCGAACGATCCTGCTACTTTTCGCTCTGGTCAGCCTCATGGGCATGCCTTTTGTCACGCTGATGCCCATCTTCGCGGCGCAGGTGTTGCACGGCGGTCCGCACACTCTCGGCTTTTTGATGGGCGCGATGGGCGTTGGATCGCTTTTCTCTGCAATCACGCTCGTTCTGCGCAAATCCGTGCGTGGTCTTCTCAAGATGATTCCCATCGCGGCAGCAGCGTTCGGCGTAGGACTGATCTCCTTCGGTTTCTCGCGAGTGATCTGGCTGTCGATGCTTCTACTACTGCTGACCGGCTTCGGCATGATGCAGGGCCTGACTGCCAGCAACACCATCATCCAGACGATCGTTCCCGGAGACAAACGTGGCCGCGTGATGAGCTACTACACGATTGCCTTCGTGGGCATGGCGCCCTTCGGCAGTCTCATGGCAGGTGGTCTGGCCCAGTCTATCGGCGCGCCCAGAACAGTGATCATCAGTGGCATATGCTGCATTGCAGGTTCGCTCTGGTTCACCAGCCAGATGGAAATTGTGCGCAGGGCTATGCGGCCTATCTACGAACAGCTGGGCATTATCCCGGCCAAATTTTCTCCGCAAGTCAACGAGGTCAGCGGAGGCTGAGGTTGACAAACCGACTCACGCCATCTCCTGAGTTGG
>Ga0206933_1109_pt1 | contig 16261 bp, 17 predicted proteins | sample Alteio_BWOrgHeat_15_FD_152937 | JGI IMG/M metagenome (GOLD analysis project Ga0206933, IMG submission 152937) | Enriched cells from forest soil in Barre Woods Harvard Forest LTER site, Petersham, Massachusetts, United States -... | ecosystem: Environmental > Terrestrial > Soil > Temperate forest >... | reverse complement strand
ATGCCGTGACTTTTACAGAGAATCACGACATGGGTGGCAATGAGGTCATGAATAATAAACTCCTCGGTTACTCATTCATCCTTACGCATGGCGGATACCCCTGCGTCTTCTGGTGGGATTACTTTCATTGCGGTCTCGCTCGGCCTGGATTACCTCAGGGCATCGACGCACTGATCGCTGCACATCATGCCCATGCCGGAGGCAAAACGACTATTCTTCATGTCGATCACGATCTCTATATTGCACAACGCGCTGGCACTGCTCAGCAGAGCGGCCTCATCTATGTCCTCAACAACTCCGGCACCGGCTGGAATGGAGCCAGGGTTGAGACTCGTTGGACAAATCAAACATTCAAGCCCGTTGCCTGGGACGGTAATGATGAAGCCCGCCCTAATAAACGCATCACCGACCGAGATGGTAAGTCGGAGTTTCCAGCTCCACCGCGAGGCTACTGTATCTACGCACCGGCAAATGTCGGAGATAATTAGGTGGGTCTAAGCCTCAACCACTAGTTCTGTCCTGAATAAAAATGTCATGAGCTTGTATGGGTAACGTTCGACTGCCATACCAGGCATGGCTTCGGTCTCGTTCACTGCCCAATTTCCACCATCACTATTGACAGGGGTAGTAGGTTCTTAAGTAGGAGACTTATTTTTCACCCGCGATACCGCGGGAGGTGAGAAACCCAGGGATCGTATGAGTTTGATTGCCAGTCACACTTAGCGTCCCGTACCTCTCATTAGACAGTTTGAGTTTAAACGAAAGCTCTCAACAGAGCTGAGCCGTAGGTCTGTCTATTCGACCGATAATTTTTGGAAATGTAGGAGATATGATGCTGAGTTCCTCAAAATCCGCAGAACTGAGCATCACTTATAGCTCGCCTGGGGCCCTGCAGCCCTTTTCCCACAACGCTCGGACGCACTCGAAACGGCAGATTCGGCAGATTGCCGAGAGCATCAAGGCGTTTGGCTTTACTAATCCCATATTGATCGATGGCAACAATACCATCATCGCCGGCCATGGCCGCGTACAGGCGGCAAAGCTGTTGGGCATGGAGCAGGTACCGACGGTCCGGCTGGAAAATCTCACAGAAGACCAGATCCGGGCCTATGTCCTTGCAGATAATCGGCTTGCGGAGAGTGCGGGCTGGTCCAAGTCGATCCTGGCCATTGAGTTTCAGCACCTGTTGAAGATCGAAACTGATTTCGACATCTCGGTTACAGGTTTTGAGATTGCTGAGATCGATCTCATCCTAGGCGCAGCCGAGCCAAAGCCAGAGGCCGATGACGCCTTTCAACCCCTAGAGGGGCCCGCCATCACCCAGGCCGGCGATCTATGGCTGCTGGCGGATCATCGCCTGCTGTGCGGCGACGCCCTAGACGAGAAGTCCTACGCCACGCTGATGGCTGGCAGGGCCGCCGATGTGGCTTTTGTGGACCCACCATATAACGTCAAAATTGACGGCAACGTGGCAGGCCATGGCGCCGTCTACTACCGGGAATTCGCCACGGCAGTGGGCGAGATGACGGAGGCAGAGTTCACTTCCTTCCTGACTACCAGCCTCAGCTTCCTGGCCAAATACAGCAAAAATGGCTCCGTGCACTTCGTTTGCCAGGACTGGCGGCACATGGCAGAGCTGCTCGCCGCCGGCAAGAAGGCCTATCACGAACTCCTGAACGTCTGCGTGTGGGCCAAGGACAACGGTGGCCTGGGTTCCTTCTACCGCTCCCAGCACGAGATGGTCTTCGTCTTTCGCAATGGGAATAGCCGTCACCTCAACAATATTCAACTAGGCGTCTACGGACGCAATCGCACCAATGTATGGCGCTACCCCCGCGCCGCGACCCTCTCCCGGCGCGGCGCGGAGGACAACCTGCTCGCGCTGCACCCGACGGCGAAGCCAGTCGCCCTGGTCGCTGATGCCCTGCAGGACTGCTCCCGGCGTGGGGACGTTGTACTCGATACCTTCCTAGGCTCTGGCACGACGCTCATGGCGGCGACGCGGGTGGGCCGAATCTGCTACGGCATGGAGCTGGATCCCCTCTACATCGACACAGCGATCCGCCGGTGGCAGCAGCACACCGGCGAACGCGTCATCCATACCTCATCAGGCAAAGCATTCGATGAAATCGCAATGGAGGTGGTGCGTGGATCAATTCAAGCAGGAGGGTGAGACCGAGAATGAGGTTGAGTCCGCTGAGCAGGATCACCCTGTAGAAAATCCGCAGGTAAGCCAAAAGGTCGGCTACAAGAATCCACCGCCGGCCAACCGCTTCCGCAAGGGAAGGTCCGGAAATCCTAAAGGACGGCCAAAGGGTTCGAAGAACTTTAAGACGATCTTTCGAGAGGTCATGAGCAAGAAGGTCACTGTTCAGGAAAATGGGCGGCAGCGGGTGATCACAAGATTTGAGGCGGCAGCGACTCAGCTTGCTAACAAAGGTGCCGCTGGAGACCAGAAGGCGCTGGCGGCCATCCCCACTTGGGTCCGCACGTTTCAGGAGATTGAAGAGGTTATTGCGGCAGACCCTCTTGCCACTGACAAAGACGAGGCCGTAAAGAAGAGGTTACTGAAACGCCTGCAGCGCATGCAGCAGGCCAAACCATCCCAGGCGGAGCCGGAATCCCTCGATGAGGAGGCAAGTAACGATGATACCGAACGATGAGTACCACTGGGCGTTGAGAAATGATTTTGCTACATTCGTCCAGCGTGCGTTTCAGGAGCTGAATCCGCAGACCGAGTTCTTGGACAGTCCCTTCATCGATATTTTGGTTGCGAAGCTGGACCTCTGCCGGCGCGGACACTACAAGCGCTTTACGGTCAATCTACCTCCACGCTCCTTGAAGAGCCACATCGCCAGCATTGCCCTTCCGGCGTTTATACTCGGCCATAATCCTTCGGCCAAAATCATCTGCGCCAGCTACGGCCAGGCGCTCGCCGAAAAACTGGCGCGAGATACCAAAACATTGATGCAAAGCACCTTCTATCGTGAGATTTTCCCAGCGACCAAGTTGTCCCCGGACAAGCATTCTGCCAGCGACTTTTCTACTACGGCCGGTGGCTACCGGATGGCGACCTCCGTAGGAGGTCCACTGACGGGACGTGGCGCCGACTACATCATCCTGGACGACACCCTGAAGCCGGATGACGCCCTCTCTGACACCCGCCGCACCGGGGTCAATGAGTGGTTCGATAATTCCCTGCGCAGTCGGCTCGACAGCAAGAAGGACGGTGTCATCATCAACGTGATGCAGCGCCTTCATATGGACGATCTTGTTGGGTATCTCCTTGCAAAAGAGGATTGGGAGGTTTTGTCCTTCGCCGCCATTGCCGAAGAGGACGAATATTACAGCGCCCAAACGCCCCTGGGAGAGGTAACCTTCAGTCGCAAAAAGGGCGAGGCCCTTCACCCTGAGCGTGAGCCTCTTTCTGTTCTTCATGATCTTCGCCAACACCTGGGCGAGTACAACTTCCTAAGCCAGTACCAGCAAGAGCCCGTACCTGCAGGCGGAGCGATGGTCAAGAGAGAGTGGCTGGCTTACTACGATGTGACTGCTCCCTTGCCGAAATTCACGATGAAGGTTAGCAGCTGGGACACCGCGAACAAGGTGGGCGAGCTGAACGACTACAGCGTATGCACGACATTGGGCTCGTATGAGGGGAAGTTCTACGTATTGGATGTCTTTCGTGCGCGCCTGAACTATCCTGACCTGAAGCGAAAGGTGAAAGAACTAGGGGAAAAGCACCGGCCCGACGCCATCATTATTGAGGATAAGGCATCGGGAACACAACTGATCCAGGACCTTAAAGCCGATGGCGTTTACAAAGTCAGGGACTACAAGCCACTGAGCGTGATGGACAAGCCAATGCGCCTACACGCACAGACTGCAGAGTTCGAAAATGGCAAAGTTGTGTTGCCAAGCTCCGCACCCTGGAAAGATGAGTTCGTGCGCGAGCTCACCAGCTTCCCCATCGCCAAGTATGACGACCAAGTGGACTCAATCACCCAGGCGCTCGACTACATGAAACGAAACAGGACCCTCGAGACATGGCGCATACTCGGCTCGCAACCCTACCCCTTTACTCGTCGGTAGTCTTCTTTCAGTAAGAAGTGATTCATTTATCAACAAGGGTTAATCGAGTGACGGTCACTTCTGCAATATCCTCCAGAGAGAATATGTTGGGCGCCGTAGTCACCTCGGGGGTGCCCGGCCTTTTTGAACCAGTTGAGGTAAGAGACGGTTCAGTAGTGATCGAGTGATTGGGCGTTGTCCTGCAACCAAGGAGCCGAGGCCAGTCTGTGCTCGGCTCCTCGTATTTAAGGATTTCTCTGTGGGTGAGCTGACCGGCAATACACCATGGCTGCGCTCCTTGCCGCGACCATCTGGTGCTCATCAAACATCCGGTTGGTTCCATCGTCGAATGAGGCCCGAACGCTAGGTTCCGCGGTGGAGACGATGGATATAGTTGCGCATGTTCCCGCAGGGCCCTTCAGAACCTGATCGCCGTTTGGCTCCAGGTGCCAATGATACGACTGTCCTTCTGTCGATTCCTGCCCTTCTGTTTGCTCAGTTGCTGTCGAGATCGGCTCGGTGGCGGGCGTTGGCAGAGCTGCAGGTGGAGGGGAAACGTCACTGTCCAGCGAAGAGAGGTCTGCCGAGGGCGCAGGAGTGCCGTCATTTGAACTCGTCGCAGAGTTCGCCATGGCGGCAACCGACCCAGAACTGGGGCTAGTGACGACTGTGCCAGCCGCCCCCGCACCATCCCTGTCGAACGCATCCGGATGGTCCCAAGCCCAGCAGAGTATAAAGATCATGACCGGTACTGAGGCGCAGGCGAAGAAGCGCCTGATCGTTACCTCTGGCTCCCGCAGGACAATTGTTCCGGCAATCTTGTCGTGCCAGGCCTGGGAATCCCGGTCAAAGATCGCCCAGAAGTACCCCAGGCACAGGAAGAAGCCGCTGATGTATTTGCCCAGCAACTCCCGGATGAATACCCGCCCAAAACCGGGGATCTGGCCATTCCGCTTGTCCACGATCCTTAATCCCATCAGGTACTTGCCGGGGGTATAGCCACGGGCAAACAACACCAGCGAGAAGATGCTATAGGCCAGCCAGGCCCACCCCACCCAAATCAGGTATCGATCAGCATCTTTTCCGGGTTCCGGAAAATAAAGGATGGCCAGGACGAACAGAAGTGCCAGAAAACAAAGGTCCAGCAGGAGGGCCACCAATCGGATAGCCACATTGGCCCGCATGCCGGCCTCAGGCCTCGCCAGGTAGGTATCGCATACCGTGCAGCAAAGGGCATTCGTCGTATCGGCGCCACAGTTGGAGCAGGTCACACGGCCTCCCGCAGGGCGACCCTTTTCAGGACAATCAGCCATTCGCGATCGACCTTGCTGAGCCGCCCCAAATGCCGTTCAGCTAAAACCAGGAACACCGTCGACAAACCGTCCCACGCACTCGGTTCCCCATATGCACTCTTGATCGGCTTACGAATCGCCCGTTGGCTCCATTTTTCCAGCGGCTGGGCGCTCTTCCGGACGTTGCACTTGGAGCAGGCCGCACCAGATTGTCTTCCGTGCATGGACCTTCCGCCGAAAAAGCCTCTACGTGGTCCAGCACGGCTCCCAGCTCATCGGTAAGAGGGGCCGTCGTCCGGGTCCAATGGGGGTGATGGTAGGCCAATGCATCTTTGATACCAGCTGCCCGGACCTCCAGTTCCAACACCTTCATGGCTGGGGCGAAGATGACGGGCCTAGCGCACCACCGACACAACCAGCCATCCCTCCGAAAGATCTTTAGCTGGGTGGATTTTGGCAGGACTGCCCGTCGATGTGGATTCAGCTGAGCCAACCGTTCTACTCCGCCTGGGCCTGTACATCGCGGTCTGATCACCGCTTATGGCCAACTCCATGGTGGCTCTGTGTAGCCGATGAGTCAAGATAAATGTGACTCATTGGCTGTGTACGCATGGAGTGCAGGAATCGATGATGGCATTCGATGCCTGTCGATATCCGCATTCGTTTTGGCCGTGCGATCCGTCGCATCCGCGAGGAGCAGGAGATCAATCAGGAAGAGGCAGCCGATCGCTGCGGCCTTCACCGCACCTATTACAGCGGGATCGAGCGCGGTGTGCGGAGCGTCTCCCTGATCAACATCGAGAAGGTTTCAAAAGGGTTCAAAACCAACCTCTCCGACCTGTTTGGACGCCTTTGAGGGTCTGGGAATCTTCCAGAATCTGGACAAGGCACCGCCAGACTTTGGGCACCTCTCGAGCTCAAATTGATCGCATCTTCCCTTATATCTATATAGATAGGAGAGATAGGAACGGTTTGCCGAAGGACTCGTATCTTGTAGTTGGCGAAAAGCCCGTTTTCAGGGAGGTTCGACGACAGGCCGACTCCGGCGGTTGGCTTAAAGATTTTGCATTCCAGGGTGGGGCCGTTCGCGTATAGGTGGGTAGATGATGTGCACAAGATAAGGCAGGATCTGACATCTTAGTGAGAGAAATTGAGGAAAGAGAAAATATGATCTCACGCCGGGCATTTAGTGGCGGCATTGCTGCGTTGGCTACGGTATCATTCATCAGATCAGCAGACGCATCGAGCAGGGCATTGAAGGGACCACAACTTTCACGGGTGAGGAAAGCTTCTTCCGAGGTCATTATTTTAGGGTTTGGAGAAGCTAAGGATGACTCATGGTTCTCGTCTAATGTTAGCAGCGCATTCGATGCCTGCGACCAGCTTTGGCTTGAGAACGCGCCGCCGGATTTAGCCCCCGCCCCCGATGCTGCCATGCAGGCAAGGATTCAGGAGTTATCGCACACAACGAGCGGCACGTTTTTTGAGTGCCTTACCTCCGATGTTCGCAATCGAGCGATGAAGCGTATTTCCGAACTTGGTATCGATCAAAAAGATATCTCCACGTTTCGTCCCTGGAGAGCTTATTACGTCATCATGTCGGCATATTTTCGTCGCCATCCCCAGGCCGAGACGAAGTATGTCGACGAATTTTTAGCCAAAAGGGCTGTAGCGCAGGGGAAGAAGATTGGGTTTGAATTTCCCTCAACCGGTGCTTTCTTTGAGTTCATGGCGCAGATGTCAGCGGAGGCGCAAAATCAGTACATATCGTGGCTGCTTACCTATCTTGATGAACAGGATGCAGGATTAAATGATCAGCATCCCTATGACTGGGCAAATGGCCATCCCCCACGAATGACCCCCTCACTAAAGCGCATGATCGACATGCTGCCGCTATACACTGCAATGCAAACGCATCGAAACGACTGGTGGGGAAACAAAATTATTGAGCTTCTGAAAATCGATGGCCAACATTTTATCGGTATAGGTCTGCTTCATATGATCGGACCTGCAAGTATTCCGAACAGGCTAAAACCTCTCGGCATAGGACTAGAAAAGGCCTGACTGCAATAGGTAGCGTAGCGCCTGTAAAGTCCTCTTTTCAGAAACTAGGCCGGATTAGTAACTCCTGAACCCATGAAGGGAGAACCAATGCCGATTCCCTTCCATGGGGAAAAGCACGATAATTGCTCAAGTAGAGATCGTTTCGCCCTTTCGTGAGCGGGACCTTGCGTTACCCAGCCCAGGCAAAAACCTAACCCGGAGAGCGCGTGGCATTTCCTCAGCCCTACATTGCAACTACAGAACGTTACACGTCGGCGCAGTTTCGCCGCTGCGGCGACAGTGGGATTCAGCTTCCTCTCATCTCGCTTGGTCTTTGGCAAAACTTTGGCGGAGCGGATGTTTACGAGACAGGCCGCCAAACTCTTCGCCGGGCGTTCGACCGGGGCATCACGCACTTCGACCTCGCCAATAATTATGGGCCGCCCTATGGCTCTGCTGAGGAGAACTTCGGCAAGGTGATGCGCGCCGACTTTGCTACGCACCGTGATGAGCTGATTGTCTCGACCAAAGCCGGGTGGGACATGTGGCCCGGCCCCTACGGTATCGGCGGCTCGAAGAAGTACCTGGTAGCTTCGCTGGACCAGTCGCTGCAACGGATGGGGCTGGACTATGTCGATATCTTCTACGCACATCGGCCGGACTTCGAGACCCCGATGGAAGAGACAGCCTCCGCTCTGGCGCAGATCGTACGCCAGGGCAAAGCACTTTATATCGGCATCTCCAGCTACTCGCCGGCGCGTACTGGCATCATGCATGATCTCTTGAAAGCTGAGGGAGTGCGCCTGTTCATCCATCAGCCGTCCTATTCGATGCTTAACCGATTCCTCGAACAAGGCCTACTCGACGCGCTCGGAGACCTGGGAGTCGGCTGTATCGCGTTCTCGCCGCTTGCACAGGGACTGCTCACGAACAAGTACTTGAAGCCCGGGGCCACCGCTGGCACGCGAGTCAACGCCTCAGACTCCAGCTTCAGCAAGGATCTCCTCAACCAACAAAATCTCAATCGCGTTCGCGCTCTCGACGCGATCGCCAAAAAGCGAGGTCAGTCGCTGGCGCAAATGGCAATCGCCTGGAGCCTTCGCGATCCGCGCGTTACGTCCGCTCTCATCGGCGCTCGTAATCCGGAGCAACTCGATGACTCTCTCGGAGCACTCAACCAACTCGATTTTTCTAAAGCGGAGTTGGCAGAGATAGACAAGTTCGCAGTCGACACGCCCGAGATCGATCTCTGGCGCGAAGTGAATAGTCGAGATAAATAGCCAATAGATTAAATGTAGGAAAAGAATGTTCAATGGCTTCAACATCCGGTCGGCTCTGCTTTTGGGAGCGGGGGGAATCATCGCCACTCTCAGTTTAGACAAGCAGCTGTTTCTCAAGCCGCTGGCGTGCTCTACCTAGATGCGCTGACCGGTCGATCTCACCTTCGTTCATGACTTCTAACATGTCTTGGCTCGCTAATGCGCAGGCCTCTTCCACCAGCACTCGGTAATAGCTCGCATTTCGCTTTGGGATACCAACCTCTCGTTCGACGTTGCGTAGAGTTTCGCCCATCTTGCGGCAGTAGAAGTTGAGGTTGCAGAGGCATGCATAAGCGGCATCTTGGGACGAGCCGCGCTTCCCTGCCCGGGCTCTCGGCATAAATTCGGATGCCTCGGATCGGAGGGCTTTGCCGGGAGGGTTGTGCCGGACGCTGGCTTGCGAAATACGTTTAGAGACAGCCATAGTCGCCTTTCTTGAGAAGGTGATTTGGTCAGGGCACGCCGGGGTTACCGCACCGGCGTGTTCCGTCTCACTGTCGCTCCATTCAGACCGGAAAGCCAGTAATTTAGGTAGGAGACCACGGGATATGCGCTCTCCGCAATTGGGACTTGACTGCATGCCCATCCAGAGCGTCACTGTCAGTGCGCTTCTCTTCGAGAGGCCAGACAGGAGGCTTAATGAATCCAGCTTTGACCGACAGGATCTCTGAATTACCCACCCTGAACAGGGTCCAATTACTCCCGATTTGGGAAGAAAACTTCAACACTCAACCGCCTGCGACTATAGGGAAACTGCTGATGGTGCGCATCTTGGCCTACCGGATGCAGGAGCGGGAATACGGCGGTCTGTCGCATAGCGCCCGGAAGCGACTGAAAGAGATTGCCCATTCATTGAAAGGAAGCCGTAAACCCCCGCGAGAAAATGCCTCTGCGCTTGGTGCCGGGACTAAGATCATTCGGATCTGGCGCGGCGAGGCACATGAAGTCTTCTCGACCGGGGATGGCTACCGATACCGCGGTCAGGAATTTAGGTCTCTTTCGAAGATCGCCAAGGAGATCACCGGGACACATTGGTCTGGGCCGGCATTCTTCGGGACCAAGAAGAAGGCGAAGTGACAACTCCATCGCTCGTCCGCTGCGCCATCTACACCCGAAAGTCCTCCGAAGAAGGCCTCGAACAGTCTTTTAGTTCACTCGACGCCCAGCGTGAGGCCTGTGAGGCATACATCCTCAGCCAGCGGCATGAGGGCTGGACAGTCATTCCGGCCAAATACGATGACGGCGGGTTCTCTGGCGGCAATATGGAGCGCCCAGCATTGAAGAGATTGCTGGATGACATCGCGGCCAGACGGGTCGACACCGTCGTTGTATATAAGGTGGACCGTCTGACTCGGTCCCTGGCGGACTTCGCTAAGATCGTCGAACAATTCGACGCGCAAGGAATCAGTTTCGTCTCCGTGACCCAGCAGTTCAACACCACCACCTCCATGGGGCGGCTGACCCTAAATGTCCTGCTCTCCTTCGCCCAGTTCGAGCGTGAAGTCACCGGAGAGCGCATCCGGGACAAGATTGCAGCCTCCAAGCGCAAGGGCATGTGGATGGGCGGGGTGGTCCCCATGGGCTATGACCTCCAGGACCATCGCCTGATCCTGAATCCTCAAGACGCCGCATTCGTGAAGGAAATCTTCGAGGCGTACCTAAAACAGGGTTGCGTCTCCAAGCTGCAGGAATACCTTGAGCAGAAAGGCATTCGTAGCAAAAAGCGGCTCAGCAAGACTGGCAACAGATCCGGTGATAAGGTCTTCTCTCGCGGCGCTCTCTACCTCATGTTGCAGAACCGGGTCTATCTGGGAGAGATCACCCACAAGGGAGCGTCCTACGCGGGTCAACAGCTCTCCATCATTGATCAAAAGCTCTGGGATCAGGTACAGGCGCAGCTCAAATCCAATCTCCAGGCCGAGCGTAAGCGGCCGCGGTCGACCGAGAAGAGTCTCCTGCTGGGGTTGCTCTTCGATAGCCAGGGGAACCGCTTCACCCCATCCCACGCCACGAAAGAAGGCCGGCGGTATCGTTATTACGTCTCCCAAGCCGTCCTGAGGAAAGGTAGGAAGGGCGGCTCTGATCCGATACGACTGCCCGCAAAAGAGATCGAGGCGATCGTGACCTCCCAGCTCTCAAACCTTACCAAATCACCGCAACAGTTAATAGATATGCTCGGAGACTCTGCAAAGACGCCCAGCGAGCTCCGAAAGCTGATGGATGCGATCTCCCACTCTGCGACCAAAGTAGATGAATTGGTGACCTCAGTCATCGAGAAGACTGTCGTCCATCATGACCGAATAGAGATCCATGTGAACACGGATGCCGTGCTCAGAACGGTTTTTGGGCAGGAACTGTTGACCCCACACATGATGCCCACCGGCGAGACCACTTTGAAACTAGAGGTGCCCGCAGCTCTGAAGCGCCGTGGTGGAGAGGTCCGCTTCATGATGCCGGCGGATGCGAACGGAAATAGCCCGCGTCCAGTTCCCTCTCTCATCCGTGCTGTGGCTCGGGCCAATGATTGGCTGGAACGAATCATGTCGGGCGAATCCGCCAATATAAGGACACTCGCTAGGCAAACTGGCTTCGACGAGCGCTATGTCAGCCGCATCATGCCGCTGGCCTTTCTTGCGCCAGATCTCACGGAGGCGATTCTGGACGGAATGCATAGCTCGCATCTCGACCTGGGGAATTGGCTTGGGAATGTATCCCCCCGTTGGGCTGACCAAAGAGACTTCTCCATCGCACGACTATGCTCGCCACAATCCGCACTTACTCGTTTGTGACTGAGCTGCGATTGTCGTATGGCGGCACTGCAATCCAAAGAAACCATGCGTGATAATTCATCCGTCGATATCGAATTGTTTATTGACTTACACGGTATTACGGAACAATATCCACATCTGTTAACCTCAAGCCCCATATCCGTGGAGGGCAAGGTGCGACTTTCTGCGTTGGTGGATAGCCGATACAAGTACTTATAACTAGTGGTGTGCTCGGACTTGGCTTGTGGCCTTTCGGATTTCGGCTGGCCGACACCGAGGTTCTTTTTACCCGAAGAACCGCGTTTCTGGGTTTTTCTGATTTTGCCGGGACTATCCGGACGGTACGTTTAGAGACAGCCATGGTCGCCTTTCCAGAAAGGTGATTTGGTCAGGGCACGCCGGTGTTATTAGCACCGGCGCGTCCCGCTTCCACTGTCGCTCGGATTGAGGCATTGCGCCAGAGCATTCTGCCCCCGGCCATCTATGGCCACTCTCTGGCCGGAGAGAAAAGATCGAACAATCCCATTAAACATGGTCCAGCCAACGATTCTCCGATCCGGTTTCGCCGTCTAGGACACATGAAAAAGGCCGCATTGAGCGGCCTTTTTTGCGAATTCGGAGTAGAACCACGAATCGTAAAAAGAACTGGCGGAGAGTGAGGGATTCGAACCCTCGATAGGGGGGTAAACCCCTATAACGGTTTAGCAAACCGCCGCCTTCAGCCTCTCGGCCAACTCTCCGCGGTGGGGGTGCCTCTGCATTATAGCGTGAAGCGCCACCACCCTGCCCCGCCGCGCCTTCCGTGCATTACATTGGAACGGACGGAGGGAAATCGGTTGCCCCGAACCAACGGACGAAAGCTGCGCCTGCTGCCGCTGGTCGCTGCCACCTACTTCATGGTCTCAGGAGGCCCTTACGGCCTCGAAGACATCATCGGCATGGCCGGCTACGGTCGCGCCCTGCTCATCCTCTGCCTCGTCCCGCTCTTCTGGTCGTTGCCCACCGCGCTCATGGTCGGCGAGCTCGCCAGCGCCATGCCCTGCGAAGGCGGCTTCTACATCTGGGTGCAGCGCGCGCTCGGCCGCTTCTGGGGATTCCAGGAGGCCTGGCTCTCACTCGCCGCCAGCATCTTTGACATGGCCATCTACCCCACCACCTTCGTGCTCTACCTCAGCTACGTCGCCCCTGCGCTCACCAGCGGACACCGCGGCCTGGCCCTCAAGATCGCCATCGTCCTCATCGCCACCCTCTGGAACCTCCGCGGCGCGGTCTCCGTCGGTGAAGGCAGCTGGAAGATCATGTGCCTCACCCTCTCGCCCTTCGCCATCCTCGTCCTCGTCGCGCTTTGGAAGACCCTGCACGGAGGCCTGCATCTCGCGCCCGGCACACATCCGCTGCAACACAGCATCGCCGCCGCCATCCCCATCGCCCTCTGGAACTACATGGGCTGGGACAACGCCAGCACCATCGCGCAAGAGGTCGACCAGCCGCAGCGCAACTACCCCCGCGCCATGCTCACCTCCGCGCTGGTCGTCATGGGCATCTACACCATCCCGCTCAGCATGATGTGGCTGGTCGGCCTGCCCTCCGAACGCTTCTCCACCGGCGCCTGGGCCGACGCCGCCTCCGTCCTCGCCGGCCCCACCCTCGCACTCTTCGTCGTATTGGCCAGCGCGCTGGATGGACTCGGCACCTTCACCGCGCTCACCCTCACCCTCACGCGCCTGCCCGCCGCCCTCGCAGAAGACGGCCTGCTGCCCGCGCTGCTCAAAAAGCGCCTCCGCAACGGAGTCCCCTGGGTCAGCGTCCTCGCCTGCGCTATCGGCTGGGCGCTCGCCCTCGGCCTCACCTTCGAGCGCCTCATCTCCATCGACCTGGTGCTCTACGGCAGCTCGCTCATCCTCGAGTTCGTCGCCCTCGTCGTCCTGCGCCTGCGCGAGCCCGACCTGCCGCGCCCCTTCCGCGTCCCCGGAGGCATCTTCACCGCCTGCCTCCTCGGCCTCGGCCCCACCGGCCTCATCGCCTTCGCCATGTATACCGCACGCGACGAAAAGCTGGCAGGCATGCCAGCTCTTCTCTTCGCGTTTTTAGTTGGAGTCGCCGGCTCAGTCTGCTATCTGCTCGCTAACCGCGGCCGCCGCAGGCTTGCTTCTTAGCCTCGGTCTTCCTACTTCGTCTTAGCCTTGGCCTTGTTGTCCTCGAAGTTCTTCACCGCCGCCATCAGCCGCTCGCGAGCATAGCTGGCATCGCGCCAGCCCTTCACCTCGACCCGCTTGCCCTCCAGGTCCTTGTAGATCGAGAAGAAGTGCGTAATCTCCCGCAGCATATGCGGATAGATCTCCGAGTAGTTCCATACGTCCTTGTACCGCGGATTGTTCTTGCCCACCGCCAGCAGCTTCTCGTCGTGGACGCCCTGGTCCAGCATGTCCAGCAGCCCGATCGGGCGCACATCCATCACGCACCCCGGAAAGCTCGCCGCATCCACCAGCACCAGCACGTCCAGCGGATCGCCGTCCTCGCTCAGCGTGCTCGGGATAAACCCATAGTCCCCCGGATAATGCACCGGCGAATACAGGTTCCGGTCCAGCCGGAAGACGTGCAGGTTCTTGTCATACTCATACTTGTTGATCCCCTCAAGGGGGATCTCGATAACGGCCGTAACGACCTCGGGGCACTTGTCTCCGAGGGGCAGCTCCAGATAATTCGTCATTGCACTCCGATGCGCGGCGTTTTTCCGCGTCCTCTTCAAGTCTATAATCACTCTCGTGAAAGCTCACGTCTACGTCACCTTAAAGCGCACCGTCCTCGACGCCCAGGGCCAGACCGTGCAGACCGCCCTCAGCCGTATGAACTTCAAGGGCGTCACCGACGTCCGCCAGGGCAAATACTTCCAGCTAACCCTCGAAGACGGCCTCTCCACCGAAGCCGCCCAGGCCGAAGTCGACCGCATCGCCCGCGAAGTCCTCACCAACCCCGTCATCGAGGAATACTCCATCCGCATCGAGTAGCGACTAGGACAACCGTCCTTGACTTCCCGTCCACAGCAGGTTCAGTCTTGAACCAGCGCTGGAGGTTCCTGTGAAGTTTTCCCGGCTGGCCGCTGTCCTTTCTCTCGCATTCGCTGTCACCGCGCTCCAGGCGCAGGGCTCACTTGGCAGCCCTCAGGATTCCGTTCCCCCACCTGACATCGGGGGCTCCGAGGCCTTCCACCTTGTCGTCGAGCAGACACCCAGCGGCAACAAAGTCGTGTCCTTCACCCGGGCCGATCGCGCGGAAACCCTCTACATTCCGCCAGTGCCGGGCGCTCCATTCTCCGCAAACGTGCAGCTCAACATCGCTGGCCCGAACCGCTCTCTGGAAAACAGTTCCAGCACCGTAGCGCGCGACAGCGCTGGCCGCGTCTATATCGAGAATCGCACCACAACCGTCACCCAGAGCCTCGACGGCGCCCCCAATGGTGACGACTTCGGCGACACCGGCGCGCTACGCGAGACGCAAAACCTGATCGACCGCGTCTATATCGATCCCGTGCAAAGCACCTACTACGACTGCACCGTCAAAGACCATCTCTGCCACTCGCTCTCCTACAAGGCCTTCACCACAAAGCAATCGGAGAACGGCCCGCCGCTCACCGTCACCACGCACACCATTGGCCAGAAGAAGATCGACGGTCTACAGACCGTAGGCACCAGCGAGTTCATCATGCCGTATCGCGAAACCGATGAGACCTGGTATTCCAGCGATCTCCAGATCGCTCTGGCGAGCAAGCGCACCATCGGCAATAAGACTCACTCCCTTCAGGTCAAAGGCCTCAAACGCTCCGAGCCCAGCGCCAGGCTCTTCACGCTGCCCTCCGGCTACAAACTCACCACCACCGCCCCGCCCGCTCCACCTGAAGACCCCAAAAAGCAGGCAATCCGCGAGATGATCCAGGCCCGCATCGAAAAATCCCACTAAGCCACGCCCTTGGCCGTCTCACCCCGCGCAATGCTACGCTGGAGCTTGAGACAAATCTTGAGCGACCCCATCCCATCCACCTCCCGCTTCGTCCGCGCCTGCCTGCGCCAGCCCACTGACCGCACCCCCGTCTGGCTCCTCCGCCAGGCCGGCCGCTACATGCCGGAGTACATGGCCGTCCGCAAGCACCACTCTCTCCTCGACATCTGCCGCACCCCAGACATCGCCGCCGAAGTCACCATCACCGCCGCCGAGCGCCTCGGCGTCGACGCCGCCATCATCTTCGCCGACCTCCTGCTCCCCTTCACCCCCATGGGCGTCGACTTCGAATTCCTCGCCGGCGAAGGCCCCGTAGTCCACACCCCCATCCGCACCGCCGAGCAGATTGCCGCCCTCCGCACCGACCGCACCGACGACCTCCTCTACGTCTCACAAGCCATAGAAAAAGTAGCCAAACACTTCGCCGCCGGAGGGAGCAGGGGCCTTCAGGCCCCTGAAAATGATGCACTTGCATCGAGGGCTTTAGCCCCGGAGTCAATGGACGTCCTCGGCATCATCGGCTTCTGCGGAGCCCCCTTCACCATGGCCAGCTACATGATCGAAGGCGGCAGCTCCCGCAATTACATCGAGACCAAGCGCCTCATGTACTCCAACGCCGCCGCCTGGTCCATGCTCATGGAAAAGCTCGTCACCGTCCTCGCCGCCTACGCAAAGCAGCAGGTCGAGGCCGGCGCCGACGTCATCCAGATCTTCGACTCCTGGGCCGGCGCGCTCAGCCCCACCGACTACGACACCTACGTCAAACCCCTCA
>Ga0206933_1108_pt1 | contig 16285 bp, 6 predicted proteins | sample Alteio_BWOrgHeat_15_FD_152937 | JGI IMG/M metagenome (GOLD analysis project Ga0206933, IMG submission 152937) | Enriched cells from forest soil in Barre Woods Harvard Forest LTER site, Petersham, Massachusetts, United States -... | ecosystem: Environmental > Terrestrial > Soil > Temperate forest > O... | reverse complement strand
ACATTCCCCTGAAACAGGCGGTTAATGCCAGAGAGTGGGATCTTGTCGTTCGTCTTTTCGAGCCCACCGCATTTATAACTCTTTTCCGTAATGAATCTGCCAGGAAGTGGTTGGTGGGCTTGCCGCGGGCGGCGTTTGAGGCACAGCCAAGGCTGGGGTTTTGGCTGGCTATCGTTCTCGCCGGAAGAGGTAAGCTACATGCGGCGGAGGAGGCGGTATATTCCGCCGAACGGGCCTTTGTGCGTTCCGGAGAAACCGACCAGCAGGGGCGCACGCGGTCTCTTCTCGCAAAGATTGCCGAGATGCGTGGTGATGGGATTTCCAGCGTTAGTTTGGCAAAACAGGGGCTCGAACTCATTGGCAATGGGGTAGACCTGGAGACCGCGGTGGCACACCACTGGCTTGGGACGGCGTACTGTATGGCTGGTCGCCCGTCGATGGCAGACGAGGAGTTCCTGGCTGCCTGTTCGCTATGTGAACGCTGCGAGGGCTCTGTTCGTTGGCTAGCGGCAATATCGTACTGCTGGTATGGACGTTCGCTTTACCAGCAAGGGCGATATAGCGATGCCCTTGCTGTGTGTCGGCAGTCATTTTCCCTTGCACGCGAGTACGGTGGGCCAACAATTTCGCCGAATTATGTCCTGGAAGCAGATATCCTCGTTCGCCGAAACCTACTCGACACCGCGTTTCAATCGCTTGAAAATGCCCGCGACGTCACGGGGCCTGTGGAGCAATGGTTCACCTCACCAGCTGCCGCCTTAAGTACAGCGACGCTTTTCTATGCCCGCGGAGACTTAGAGGCGGGCAATCGAGCCATAGACAATGTTGTGGAATGGGCGCGCCGTAACGACGCAACTCCTGTGCGGGACAAGGCCGAGGCGATACGTGCCAACAGCTGGCTAATGGAAGGCCAGATTGAACGTGCCTGGATATGGCTGGTTGAAAGAGACCTGACCACCGAGGGTGACATCACATACGACTGTGAGTCTACCTACTTGACGCTGGCCCGTACTCTCGTTCACCGTGCCCGGTCCCTGGGAGATATGAGCCTGTTGGAGCAAGCCATTCCGCTGCTACATCGCCTGCAGGATGCGGCCAAAGCTGAGTCGCGTATGGGGGATTACCTCGCTGCCCTGGTGGTGGAAACGCTAGCCATCGAATTGCAAGGTGATATCGATTCCGCGCTCACCTGTCTAGAGCGATGCCTTCTGTTGGCAATACCAGAAAGCTCCTTCCGAGTGTTCCTCGACGAAGGTACGCCGATGTTGAACCTCCTGGATCTTGCCCTTGCCAAGGGCCTGTTGCCGGAAACAACCCGAAGTCTCAGTGCGATGTTCACCGACGATCCATCGCCATTATTTGCGCATCGTAGCAAGTCGGCGTCTGAGCCGGCCCAACGTCAACAGCTGATCAACCCGCTTACCGATCGTGAATTCGAGATGCTTAGCCTAATTGCGTCCGGTCTTACGAACGCCGATCTCGCCGACTCTCTTTACATCTCGCACAACACAGTTAAAACACATGTCAAGCACCTCTTCCAAAAGCTCAACGCTTCAACACGAACCGAAGCTGTAGCCTGCGCCAGGCGCCTTGGCCTCTTGAATTGATGGTATCCGCCGGCCGCTCAGCTGTGGCCGGCCCTGCTTCACCATCAGGTATCCCATTCTGCTTCGAGAATCGGTTGTTGGGGCGCTCCCCCCTGCCACATCCAACTGCCTTCGTGCGATATCACCCTGCGAGATCACCTATTCGAGTGATACGAAGTGCCTCAATCTTACCAAATATAACGCTGTAAGTAGTTCAACCCTCACTGCTATACGTTTGTGCGCTATTGCGGTAGGGATGACGCTGCTACAGTCATTGGGAGGTAGAAATGGCCTGGTTTACGAACATGAAGATCGGAGCGAAGTTGGCATGCGGGTTTGGCGTGTGTCTTCTATTTGCAACAACATTGGGAGTTGTATCCATCAACCGGATGTCTCTCATGACTCAAACAATGCAAGCCGCATTGGACGATTCTGTTTCCGGCCTGCACGCCATGGCCCGGATCAATGCCGAAGCTCGCCACCTGCGCACACTGGAGTTTCAGGACGTTCTGACAAACTCTCCCACAGTTCGTGCAGGATTTGAATCAGATATGGCTACTTCGGAAGCCTTGGTGCAATCCGCTATGGACGAATATGGCAGTAGCCTCACCGACCCAGTGGACACTAAGAACTTCAACGACCTAAAGACGCAGTGGCAGGATTACCTGAACATTCACAATTCCGCGCTTCTAGCGCTAACCAGAAGCGATTCCGACAAGCAAGCAGAGGCGCTGCTCAATGGCGAAATGCGGGTTCAATTCCACAGTTATACAGATAATCTGAACAATATGCTGCAGTGGAACCACGCTCGTGGCAAGTGGTATGGTCGCCAGGTTAAACGCGCCTTTGCCATGGCTACTGGCCTGATCTTGCTCCTGCTTATTACTTCCTTAGTTATTGCCACGATTATGGCACGGTACATCAGTCGTATGATTACAACTTCACTCCACGCAGTCTCCATCCTATTGGAGCGACTGGAGACAGTTGACATTGCCGGCCTGCGAACGGCGGTACAGGCGATGGAAACCGGTGATTTGACGGTTCAGGTGCGATGCGACACGGAATCTCTCAACGTGACATCGCGTGACGAGATCGGTGCAATGGGACAAACCTTCAACAGCATGCTAGATCAGGTGAAGGTCACGATCGCTTCGTTTCGTTCGTCGCAGGCCAGCCTTGGCGCCATGGTACGGTCCCTGCAATCTTCCGCTGATCAGGTTTCCACAGCGTCAGAAGCCCTGGCTTCGTCTTCCGAGCAAATGAGTGCCGGATCAGAGCAGATCGCTGGGACGATGCAAGAAGTGGCCACCGCGACCGATCAATCAGCGCGTGGGGCCACTGAGGTTGCCATGGGGGCGACAAATCAGGCGCAAGCGCTTGGTGAGGGCGCGGAACTTGTTAGGCAACTCGTCCTCGCCGTCAACTCCGTTGCACGAGATGCCGAATCGACTGCGCATTCAGCGGAACAAGCAAATTCGGTTGCGACGGAAGGCTCACGTGCGGTTACCGAAGCGATTGAAGGAATGCAGCGAATTCGCACGGCTGTAACCCAATCGGCCGGAGTTATTCGTGGACTTGGTGAGGCGTCGTCTCAAATTGGTGCTATTGTAGGAACAATCGAAGAGATCGCCGATCAGACAAACTTGCTGGCGCTCAATGCGGCCATCGAAGCGGCTAGGGCAGGTGATGCCGGTCGCGGCTTTGCGGTTGTGGCCGACGAGGTCCGCAAGCTCGCCGAGCGCTCACGCTTAGCAACTCACGAGATCGGTCAACTTATCCAGCGCGTACAATCTCACACCACAGAAGCGGTCGAGGCCATGCACGTTGGCTCGGTAGAGGTGGGGAAAGGTTGCGAGCTTGCGGAAGGCGCCGGCGCGGCGTTGGCTCAGATTAAGGCCGAAATGTCCTCCGTCAGCGACCAGGTGCAGAATATCTGCTCAGCGACGGAGCAGATGCTGGCATCCTCCGAAGAAGTGTCTCATGCGATTAGCGATGTTACCGTGGTTGTTCAACAAAGTAGTGCGGCGGCCGAGGAGATGTCTGCATCGGCCGAGGAAGTGTCGGCCTCAGTTCAAACGGTGGCTGGAACCCTTGCCGAACAGACAGCCGTTATCGGGCAATTGGTGGCGTCATCCACTGAGTTGTCGCGCATTGCCGCATCGTTGAAAGACTCTGCCGGCCAATTCGTCATCGAGGACATTGCTGTTCTGCCAGTGCGTCCACTGAAACTTCTGAAAGCCGCCTGACCCGGCCTAAAGCGACGGGAGATCAATTATGAACGCATTATTGAATCGGAGTGCTGGTGCACCAACTGATAGGACCACCTCGCAGCAGTTCGTTCTGCTGGCAATCGGCGAAGAGACTTATGGAATTGAGATTGGGATGATCCATGGCATCATCATGCCCCAACCGGTTACCGAAGTTCCGAAAACGCCGCTGTATGTGAAAGGTGTCACTAACTTACGTGGCAAAATCCTTCCTGTGCTTGACATGCGCACTCGGTTTGGCCTGGGACCAGTTCCGGCAAACAAAGCCATGCATGTACGATTTGTGATCGTTGAGACAGTCAATACTACGGCCGGCATTATAGTTGATGCGGTGTCGGAGGTCGCCTGTTTGGGGCCAGATGAAATCGATCCGCCCTCCCAGCTCTTACATTCCGAAGCATACGCCTGCATGAGTGGTGTTGGGAAGCTTTCCTCCGGCGGCTCGGATCGCCTCGTGGTGATACTCGATGTCGATAAGCTTCTGGAGCTATCGGACGGATAACTAGGGATTACAGGAAACGGAGGACGGACTTGAAAGTCCTTATTGCAGACGATAACCCGGCGGATCTGCTGATGCAAGCAGATTTGCTGGTGTTAGAGGGCCATACCATAGTGCGGGCACATTCGGTAATCGATGCCGTTCGAGCAATCGTTGCGCAGGCACCGGATCTTATTCTCGCCGACATCGCACGCCTAGAACCTAGTTTTGTAGATTATGGATCGATCTTGCTGGCGGCCAGCGTCATTTACGATGTCCCGTTGATCGCCGTTTCTGCTGACGATACCATCGATCGACCAGGCGTCGTCCACTACGAAGGTTGCGTCGGCAGCATCAGTAAACCAATCGATACCAGGGCGTTCGCAGCCAATGTTCTCCGTTTGGCAAACCAAGCGGTAGGTCACAACCAAGCCATATTATCGGAGATCAATAAATGCCTATCAAAATAATGATAACAGATGACGCGTTGTTCATGAGAGTTACGCTGAAAAACATCCTTGTCGCTAATGGCTACGATGTCGTTGCGGAAGCGACCAATGGCCAAGAAGCGGTCGAAAAATATGCGGCCGTTCGTCCAGACCTCGTCCTGATGGATATTACGATGCCCATCATGGATGGAATTGCCGCAACCCGCACCATTAAGAGCGCCTATCCTCAAGCAACGGTGGTGATGTGCACCGCCATGGGGCAAAAGAACATGGTGATCGAGGCAATTCAGGCTGGCGCGAAAGACTTTATCGTCAAACCATTTCAGCCGGATCGAGTGCTGGAAAGCATTAAGAAGTTAGTCGGATAGCGGGCTATCGCCCAAGGAACCATAAATATGAAGGTTGAGTATATTAACCCCTTTATTGAGGCCGCTTTCAACGTTACCGGGATGGTACTCGGAAACGTGCCGGCTAAGGGCAATCTGGCAATGCAACCCACGACTTTTACAAGTGACCAGTGTAATATCGTTTGTGGTGTGACTGGGCAAGTAAAGGGACAGGTGATTTACGGCATGTCCTTGATTGTGGCTGATAAGATTGCATCTACAATGCTCGGACAGACGATCAAGACCTTTGATCAACTCGCCGCAAGCGCCATTGCCGAGCTTGGCAACATGATCAGCGGCAATGCAATGTCGTTGCTGTCCGATGCTGGTTTCATCTGCGACATCACGCCGCCAACAATCATTCGCGGCACGAACGTTAAAATCAGCACGCTTTCAATTCCGGCCATTGTCGTGCCTCTCATGTTGAGCCAGGGGCAAATGTCAATTACGGTGGGCCTTCAGGCTCGAGCTTAGAGAGAGGAGCGCTAATGTCAAATCCGGATATGGCCCAATTTCTAGGCGTGTTCCTAGATGAGGCGCGCGAACAACTCGAGTTGATCGAATCGAGCATTCTGCAAATGGAGCGTGGTGACCGGTCGAGCGAAATCCTCCAAGCCCTTTTTCGGGCGGCCCATACCGTTAAGGGATCTAGCCGGGCAATGGGCTTTATGGCCGTAGGCGACCTTACCCACCATATGGAAAACGTGTTGGACGACCTTCGAAACGGCCGCCAATCTGTAACAACAGCGTCGGTGGACGTGTTGCTGAACTGCCTGGATACGCTGACAGCGTTAATTGACGACGTCGCGACAAACGGAACTGCGACCGCGGCGCTCGATGCTGACGTGGCCCGGCTCATTGCCCGGCTCGATGCCTTATGCAGCAACGACAAGGTTGAGGTACTGTCAAGCCTCGACGCTGTTGCAACGGAGCCTTTGAAAGCAGGAATCTCAAGATCGCAGATTACACTCTCCGAATATGAACAAACATCCCTTGAAGACGCCATTGCATCGGGGCTCACGATCTTTCATGTTGGGATAACGATTGCTAAAGACTGTTTGATGAAGTCGGTGCGGGCCTATATGATATTGGATGCGCTAGGAGCGTTGGGGAGCGTCCTCGTGTCTGCGCCGAACGAAGACCAATTGGATGCAGAGGCGTTCGATCGCTACTTCGAACTGCTGTTTGCCGGCAGTTGCTCCGCTACGGAAGTAGAATCGGCTCTCGGGCGAATTGCGGAACTTGATCTGGTCTATGCGCGCCCTTGGGTGCGTACAGACAATGACGGTTCAACGGAAGTGGTGGAATTGGAACCTCCGGGTACCTTGCCGCCGGCATTGCTCTCGCCTGGTCCAGCCGTCGGTGTCGATAAGCGTGCCGTCGAAACCGATGTTGCACCAGAGCCGCGCGTGAGTCCGTCCACAGTTGCGCCGAACCAGACCATTCGCGTCGATGTGGCGCGTTTGGATAATCTGCTCAACCTCATTGGCGAAATGGTGATTGAGCGCACCCAAATTGCACAAGTTGGCAAGGACCTACGCGAAAGATACCATCAAGACAGTCTGGTAGAGCAACTCATTGAGGGAACCTATCGCTTGGCGCGCATCAGTTCGGACCTTCAGGACCAAATCATGAAGGCGCGAATGCTGCCGATTGACGGCGTGTTCCAGCGCATGCCGCGCATGGTTCGTGACCTGGCACAAAAAACGGGCAAGGAGGTTGAGTTCCTTATTGAAGGAGGTGAAACGGAACTTGATCGCTCGGTTCTTGAGGTCCTTGGCGATCCTCTCATTCATTTGCTGAGAAACTCAGTGGATCACGGTATAGAGCCTCCACAAGAGCGCGTATTAGCTGGAAAGCGATCTTCCGGTTTGGTCCGCCTGTGCGCGCGCCACGAGGAAAATCATATTGCGATTGAAATCCGAGACGACGGCCGCGGCATCGATCCTACGTTTGTTAAGAATGCCGCCGTGGGGCATGGAGCCATTACTCGTGCTGAAGCCGATTTGATGACGGAGAACGACGCCCTGATGCTCATTTTTGCGTCTGGAATCTCAACAGCAAAAAACCTTTCAGATATTTCAGGCCGAGGTGTTGGCATGGACATTGTCAGATCCAATCTGGAACGGCTTGGCGGGCGGGTCGATGTCGACACAAAATTAGGGATGGGCACAACATTCACTATACATCTGCCTCTTACACTTGCCGTTATGCGTGGTCTCATCGTTCGCGCAGCCGGCGCCACTTATGTCTTTCCGCTAAGTTGTGTGGAAGAAATGCTGCGCCTTGGCGCACATGAGGGTGGGGGCAGCGGTGGTATTTCGCGCCGTTCACTAGGTGGGCAGGCGGCTATCGTGCTTCGTCACCGCACCGTACCGCTCATTAGTCTGGCCAGCGCCCTTGCGGGTGATGCCCGTGCGGTACGTCCCGAGCTAATCGATCCTCATGCGTATGTAGTTGTGATTGGTATTGGCTCAAAGACAATCGGCGTTATCGTTGATGGGGTGGGTGGTGAACAGGAGGTGGTTATCAAGTCCCTCGGAAAGTGGATCGGCGAGGTGAACGGCGTCAGCGGCGCCACCATACTTGGCGATGGTAGTGTTGCCCTGATTGTCGACGTCTCCAAGCTGGCATCCGGGCTCGACACCTCACCTATCGCCCTATCTCCTCGCGAAGAGCATTACCCCCTACAGGCCGTACTCTAAGATACTTTGTCGGACCTCTGACTGTGGCCTGATGGCCGGCCTTATGTTATAGGCTGGCCTGGCTCACTGCTATAAATGTGTCCCTTCCCAACGGTCTAAGTGAACCTCTATAGCCGACCGAACCTGCTATTGTCGCCCGGGAGTTTGGTGCCAATTGGTTACAAGCACTGGAGCGTATCTCCAATGAAGGTAAATGGGGCTCCTACACGCGTAATACCCGCTGCTTACGCGTGTTTGGTCACTATTCTTCACCGTTCAAGCATAGCAAATCAACTTATTTCATTTTTCTGGATATGTATGATTGGTTATACTCACAAGGTACCATAAGCTATCATACGAAAAGTTTTTCTTGCTATAATATGAAAACTGTCATATAATCAAACGTTAACTATAGCTCTACTATAAGTCATACTTTTGTCGGCATACTACCCGTAGCAGTGACACGGATGACGCTGAGGAGATTTGAATATGCGCCTATTGAAGTTCGGCTGGATCGCAGCCTGTCTGGCCCTTGCGCAATGCGCATCTGCCCAGTCTACCCTCCTCAATTCTTTCGAATCATCTAGCGACCAAGCGCAAGTTCAGACCGTTAATAGCACCGTGACGGCTACGACGACATCCGGTGTTACGGATGGAAGCACTGCGCTGAACGTTGGATTAGCTGCCGGGTCTGGCTCAGGTGTTAAAATCCTGGCGCCATCGCCTTGGGACTGGACAACGGGTGGAGCGTTTACACTCGACATCACGAACACGAGCGCAGTCACGATTACGATTAACATCACGGCGCTGGATTCGACTTCCGTTGTCAGTGGCACCGATTTCATCGGCAGCAATATTAATGTTTTCCCTGGCGCAACTTATACTATCTATGTGCCAACGCTCCCGATGCCGAGTGGCCTGCCTACCTATGGCATGAAGTCGATACCGTTTTGGCCGAATGACTTGAGAGTCGCCTACGTAAGATCAACCAACTTTGATATGGCGCATGTCGGCGCAATCCAATTCTCCGGCGTGAACCTGCCCGCTGCGACCACAGTAATAATTGATAACCTACGCGTACTACCGCCGTATCCCTTAACCATATTCAATGGGATTGTTGACCAATTCGGCCAGTCTACCTTGTCTACCTGGCCTGGCCAGGCTTTGTCGGTTAACGACCTGACCAATCAAAACACGTCGGAAGCAGCGGCGCTTGCAGGCACGGGACCGCCAGCAGAGCGAGACAGCATGGGCGGCTGGGCCAATGGGCCAACGCTTGCGGCTACAGGCTACTTTTATACTACAAACATTGGCGGAAAGTGGTGGTACGTAACACCGCAAGGCCACCTGTTCTTTTCCGTTGGCATGGACGATGTTGAGGACGCTGACGATACCTTCGTGGTGGGGCGAGCCAACATGTTCAGTTGGTTGCCGACATCACCAGATCCGCACACGGCGTTTTATGGATCATCGACCGGTGTTGATGGAGCAATTGGACCCGGTCAAACGTATGGCTTTTACAAGTCGAACCTATTGTCCAAATATGGAACAAATTGGTTTAGCTCGTGGGGCGCTCGATCACTTGCACGGTTGAATGCCTGGGGATTTAATACCCTGGGCAAGTATACAGATCCGAGCCTGACACAGGCGCACGTAATGCCATTCTCGCCGGCCATAGACCTCAACGGTCAGTATGAAACCGTATTTGCCGGTTTGGCCAACGAGAATCCAGTTGCCGACCCATTCGATCCGGCATTTGCCGTGAGCGTATCGAATGCAGTGAATGGAATGCTCGCAACCGTTAGCCCAACCGATCCGTGGTGTACGGGAATGTCGGTTGAGACTGAGCCGGGTTGGGGAACAAACACAGGAGCTGGTCGCTGGGGATTGGCGTATGGCACTCTCGCCTTGAACGCCTCGGGCTCTTATGCAAAGCAAGCCTTCGAGGCGCAGCTCCAGTCCACGTACGGGTCCGTTCAAAATCTCAACGCCGCGTGGGGTACAACATTCATCACGTGGAGCGACCTGGACGCCGGATACACAGCAGTCTACCCGCCAAACGCCGCAATGCAGAGCGATATGTCTGCGTTCCTCTTGCTCTACGCACGAACGTATTTCTCGATTACCGCCTATTACATGCACCAGGTATATCCGAATTTCCTTTACCTTGGATGCCGTTTCGCCTCGACGTGGTGGACACCCGAAATAGTGCAGGCAGCTGAGGAGCAGTGCGACGTACTCACCTTTAGTACGTACAGCACGCAGATTCTTCCCGGCATCTGGGGTTTCTTGGGCAACTACCCCAAGCCGGCCCTCATCAGCGAGTTTGCAGCCGGCTCGGTTGATCGAGGTATGTTCTGGGGTGGGTTGAACACAGTTCCCTCGCAGGCAGCCAGGGCCTCTGGCTATCAGCAATACATCACGAGCGTTCTCACCAGCCAATCGTTCATCGGTGCGCACTGGTTTAAATACCTGGACGATCCGGTCATCGGTTCAGTACCGGCTGGCGAAAATGGAGAATATGGGTTTGTCAGCGTTACGGACTATCCCTACCCAGAATTAGCGTCGGCTGCTACGGCAACGAACGCCAATATCTACTCTGTGCGCAACGCGGCACCCGTAAACTTACCGCCGACCGTAGTTAATGCGGCAGCGGCTAATCCCAATCCGACAACGACAAAAACCACTACGCTTACGGCTCTGGGTACAGACAGCGCCGGCGCGTCAACTTTGGGTTACACGTGGACGGCTACAGGACCGGGACTCGTTTCGTTTAATCCCAATTTTAACAATGCCGCGAATACCACGCATGCCACATTCGCTCGTGCTGGAACCTACGTTTGCAGCGTCGCCATTACGGATGCTGGTGGGTTGACAGCAACGACGTCCGTGACGGTAGTCGTTAACCAAACTCTTACCGCAGTTTCAATCACGCCTACGCCGGTTGCAATGAACCTGAACGGTTCACAGCAGCTCTTTGCCAATAGCGTCGACCAATTCGGATACCCAATGCCCACACAGCCGAGTTCGTTTACGTGGTCGTTGGTCAGTGGCGTTGGCAGTCTCATTCCAGACAGCTCCGATACGGGGGCTGTCTATTCTTCAGCAATGACGACTGGAACCGCAACCGTTCATGCGGTATCGGGCGGCCTCACCGGCACGGCATCCATCACCGTAACAAACGCCGCGCCAGTGGTCGTAACGCCGGCATCCGCAACGCCATCCACAACAACTGGCACAACGACAGGTCTCTCCGTTGGGGTGACGGATGATGGCGGCCCGTCAAACTTGACATACAATTGGAGCGCTACTGGGCCCTCCGCGGTCACTTACAGCGTCAACGGCACGAGTGGGGCGAGTGCGCCAACCGCCACATTCAGTAAGATTGGTACGTACGTCTTCACGGTGACCGTCACCGACTCTGGTAGCCTGACTGCCACGAGCACAGTCACTGTGACCGTCAACCCGACATTTAGCTCCATCTCCGTATCGCCGTCGCCGGCATCGTTTTACGTGAACACCACTCATCAGTTTGCAGCAACGGCCAACGACCAGTTCGGTGCCGCTTTGGCCACCCAACCGACGACGTACACCTGGTCAATCGACAGCGGTGGCGTTGGCAGTATTACCGCAGATACCTCGGATACGGGCGCGACTTATACCACTACTTCCGCAACTGGCACCGCAACGGTTCGGGCGACCTCCGGATCGGTGTCCGGCACATCTTTGGTCACTGTCGGAATAATCACCCCAATTACAGCGGCGGCTCTGTCGGGTCCGGCAGGAGCAAATGGCTGGTTTACGGGTCCCGTGACTGTCACGCTATCCGTGACGGATCCCGATCCGAATGCTGTGATCGCACACACCTACTACAAGGTGGACGGTGGCGCTCAGCAGACCTACAGCACGCCGTTCACAGTTTCGGGAGACCTGGCCCATGTCGTAACCATGTGGTCGGTGGATACTACCAACATTACTGAGGTTGCGAAGAATCAGCCCGTAAATATTGACGGTACCAAGCCACTCCTCAGCTTCGGCACTCCAACTCCCGCAGCTAATGGGGCCGGCTGGAGAAATGTGGCCGTTAGTATCCCGTTCACAACATCGGACGCGACTTCCGGCGTAGCCAGCGCGGTACCTGCCAACCCGGCGTCAATCACAACCGAAGGTTCGGCTCAGACAAAAAGCATCGTCGTAACAGACGTTGCGGGAAATGCCAAGACCTTTGTTTCTTCCGCTGTTAATATAGACCTCACCGCACCTGTAACAACCTCCGTCGTTTCTGGGCAGCAAGTAACCCTAACCGCTACAGACAATCTGTCGGGAGTCGCTGCCACCTACTACACAATTGACGGTGGCTCGCAGCAGACGTATAGCGCAGCATTCACTACGACATACACTGTGCCGCATACCATTGTCTACTGGAGTGTAGACATAGCCGGAAATGTCGAGACATCGCATACCGCTTCGGTGGTGCCAGTCGGTGTTTCCACACTGACTATTGCGCCTGCGGGGATTAGTGGCGGATTGAATGCGGTAGGCACCGTAACACTAAATGCCGCCGCGCCCGCTCCAATCGTTGTTAGCCTCAGCAGTCAGTCGCCGTCGCTAGCCGTGCCGGCCGTTTCCACGATCACCATTCCAACCGGGGCCTCGAGCGGTACGTTCACCGTAACAACATTTGCAGTTGCGGCGAATGCTACTGCGACCCTGCAGGCCACAGCAGACACACTCACTGCTACGGGTAGTTTCCGCGTCTGGGTACCTGGACTCACCTCAGTCACCGTTGCGCCAACTAGCGTTCCGGCAGGCAATACCGTTACGGGTACAGTTCTCCTGAACACCAATACCGCGGTAGACACGCCCGTACCGCTGACGAGCAACAATCCGGCGGCCACTGTACCAGCCAGTGTTACTGTATTAGCCGGAACCAAATCTGTTAGCTTCAGCATCACGACGTCGTCGGTCGCGTCGACCACGAGCGTACAGATTACCGCTACCCTTGCCGCAGCCGTCTCGGCGACGCTTACCCTCACGCCAAATCCAAATAACGATCTCACGCCTCCGGTAACAACGGCGACGCTTTCTGGGACAGCTGGAAACCCAGGATGGTATAAGAGCGCAGTTACTGTAACTCTTGCGGCTACCGATCCTGACGGTCCATCCGACGTTGCTTCTACCTTCTATAAGGTTGACGCAGGTGCGCAGCAGACATATTCGGCGCCGTTCACCGTGAGTGGCAATGGGCCGCACACCGTAATATACTGGAGCGTTGATCATGTCGGCAATGTTGAGTCGACCCACACCCAAGCCCTGCAAGTCGATACGAGCGCACCGTTTACTACGGTGTCTGTTACCGGTGTTACCATAACACTCAGCGCGACAGATTCGGGTTCAGGTGTCGCTCAAACGAACTACACGATTGACGGCGGTGCCCAACAAACATATTCAGGTCCATTTACTCTCACCGGCTTCAGCAACCATACTGTCCTTTACTGGAGCGTTGACATTGCCGGCAACGTCGAGATAACACGAACGAAAACACAGGCCCTCACCTCTCCGGTCACTACAGCCTCACTGGCCGGAACCGCCGGAACAAGTCCCTGGTACGTCAGTAATGTGACGGTGACGCTCACGGCAACTGCCGGCACTCTGCCGTTAGCCGGCACCTACTACAAGATCGATGGTGGCGCTCAGCAGACCTATTCCGCGCCGTTCACGATTTCGGCAAATGCCATACATAGCCTGGTATTCTGGAGTGCCGATACTAACGGAAACGCCGAAACCAACCACACGCAGGCTGTGCAAATTGACACGGTTGCTCCAAGCAGCGTGGCGACGGTTTCAGGAAGTACGGTAACCATCACAGCCACCGACGCAACATCTGGCATTGCGCACACCTTCTATACGGTGGATGGTGGAGCCCAACAGACTTACAGCGCTGCCTTCACCCTTGGCAGTGGCAGCCACACCGTCATTTACTGGAGCGTGGACGCTGCCGGGAACACGGAAACCTCGAAATCGACATCGCTTACCGTGACGGCGCCTTCAACCGTTGCTTCGCTCAGCGGCACGGTCGGCAACAGTCCCTGGTATGTTAGTAGCGTGTCCGTCACCCTTACCGCGACGGCAGCCACTCTTCCCGTGGCGAATACCTTCTACAAGATCGATGGCGGCGCTCAGCAGACGTACTCTGGCACATTCACAATCTCTACGGATGGCGTACACAGCGTAGTATTCTGGAGCGTGGATACGGGTGGAAACACGGAAACGAACCATACGCAAACGATCAAGATCGATAGAACCGCCCCGGTAACAACGGCGTCGGTGACCGGCACTACCGTAACGCTTACACCAACAGACGCCGCGTCCGGTGTCGCCAATACGTTCTACACAATTGATGGCGGCGCCCAGCAGACCTATACCACGGCCATTCACTTAACCGGCATTAGTAGCCACACTGTACTCTATTGGAGCGTAGATGTTGCTGGTAATACTGAGGCTGGAAACTCCAAAACGGTTACCTTCAGTCCGCCAACAACAACGGCGTCGCTTGCTGGTACCGCCGGAATTAGCCCATGGTATTTAGGCAATGTCACCGTAACGTTGACGGCAACGGCCGGGAGCCTTCCTTTAGGGGCCACGTATTATAAACTTGATGGTGGTGCTCAGCAGACCTACTCCGCCCCATTCACTGTTTCGGGCGAAGCGGCGCATAGCGTGCAGTTCTGGAGCGTGGATAATGGTGCGAACGCCGAGACGGCACACACCCAAGCGGTCCTAATCGATGTCACGGCTCCTGTCTCCACGGCGACGCAATCAGGATCAACGTTCACGCTGACGGCAACCGATGCAACATCTGGCGTTGGCCAGATCAAGTACACGATCGATGCTGGCGCCCAGCAGATCTATAGTGCGCCGTTCGCGGTCCTGGGATCTGGTAGCCACACGGTGGCTTACTGGAGCGTTGATGTTGCGGGAAATACAGAAACGTCCAGAAACAAGACGCTCACATTGGCGGTGCCAACCGCACTGACGATAAGCCCGAACGCACTTCCCGGCACCAGTACCGCAAGCGCAACTGTTACGGTAGGTCCGGTTTCGACCATCGCCACGGTTGTCAGCCTTTCCAGCAACCTGCCCGGGGTGGCAAATCCCGCAGTAACGTCGGTAACCATTCCTGCTGGCTCTACAAGCGCTACCTTCAGCATTAACACCTTCCCGGTATCAGCCAATACAACGGCGAATATCACGGCCAGTGCCAACGGCGGACAGTTTACCAATACAGTCCGCGTCTGGGTAGCCGGATTGACTTCAGTCACAGTCGCGCCGACCAGCGTTCTGGCTGGTGTAACGGCAACTGGTACGGTTAACCTTAACGTGGTAACCGCCGTCAATACATCGGTAGCCCTGTCCACCAACAACCCAGCAGCTACGGTGCCTGCCACCGTAACTGTACTAGCCGGCAACAAGACAGCCACATTCAGCGTCACCACAACATCCGTTGCCTCGGCAACGGCCGTGCAGATCAGCGCAAATCTTGCCGGTACTATATTCAATACGACACTGACTGTGCAGCCAAATGGCGATGTGTCGCCTCCGGTAACAACGGCGACGCTTTCTGGGACAGCCGGTTCTGGCGGCTGGTATAAGAGTGCGGTTACCGTAACGCTCTCGGCTACGGATCCCGACGGCGCGGCAGACGTCGCCCACACCTACTATAAGATCGATGGCGGAGCACAGCAGACCTATTCCGCTCCTTTCGCCGTATCGACGGACGGCACACACAGCGTTGTCTTCTGGAGCGTAGACCAGATCGGTAATATCGAATCGAACCATACGCAGTCAATTCTGGTGGACGCGACAGCGCCAGTATCGTCGGCGTCAGTCTCCGGCGTAACTGTTACCTTGACGGCGACCGATGCCACCTCGGGCATTCTCCACACCTTCTATACAGTGGACGGTGGCGCTCAGCAGACCTACTCAACTCCGTTCAATGTGTCCGGCCTTGGCAGCCACACGGTACTGTACTGGAGCGTCGACGTAGCTGGTAATACCGAGACGTCCAAATCAAAATCGGTGACATTGAGTGCGCCCTCCACAACGGCGTCGCTCGCGGGCACGACGGGCACCAGTCCCTGGTATGTGACCAATGTCACGGTGACGCTCACTGCCACGGCCGGTACCTTGGCTGTATCGCACACCTTCTACACGGTGGACGGCGGCGCGCAGCAGACCTACGCAGGGCCGTTCGTAGTCTCCGGCGACGCCACCCATAGCGTTATCTTTTGGAGCGTAGACACCGGTGGCAACGTAGAGACGAGCCACTCGCAGAGCATCCAGATTGACGCGACTGCTCCTGTAAGCTCGGCGTCTTCGTCCGGCGCAACGGTCACACTGACGGCCACCGATGCCACATCCGGCGTGTTGCACAC
>Ga0206933_1086_pt1 | contig 16623 bp, 15 predicted proteins | sample Alteio_BWOrgHeat_15_FD_152937 | JGI IMG/M metagenome (GOLD analysis project Ga0206933, IMG submission 152937) | Enriched cells from forest soil in Barre Woods Harvard Forest LTER site, Petersham, Massachusetts, United States -... | ecosystem: Environmental > Terrestrial > Soil > Temperate forest >... | reverse complement strand
CGTGGCGCGATAACGGCATCAAGGTCTTTGGCGGCGACGGGTACAAGCTGCCCGATGCGGTGGAACTGGGGATTGAGGACGAGATCTTCCGGCGGATTGATGCCGCTGCTGCGCTGCCTGCAACGATGCCTGCGCCGGCGGTGAACCACGCCTATCGCGAGGAGTATGTGCGCTTTCTGCGCGATGCCGTGCCTGGACTCTCACTGGACAACCGCACGGTGGTGGTGGACTGCGCGAATGGCGCGGCGAGCTCGGTGGCGCCGCAGCTGTTTGCGGAGATGGGCGGCGAGGTGATGATTACGCACGCCAGTCCTGATGGGCGCAACATCAACGAGGGCTGCGGCGCGCTGCATCCCAAGGTCGTCGCGGCTGAGGTGAAGGCGCGTGGGGCTTCGATGGGGATTACGTTTGACGGCGATGCCGACCGCGCGCTGTTTGCTGACGAGCATGGCAATGTGGTGAACGGTGATGCGGTGATGCTGCTGGCGGCGCGCGACCTGAAGGAGCGCGGGATGCTGGCGGGGGACACGCTGGTGGCGACGACGATGTCCAACATGGGGCTGGAGGCGGCGCTGAAGCGCAGCGGGATTCGCATGCTGCGCGCGCCTGTCGGCGATAAGTATGTGTTGGAGGAGATGCGTAAGAGCGGGGCTTCGCTGGGCGGGGAGCAGAGCGGGCATGTGTTGTATGCGGAGCGCGCGACGACCGGCGACGGCCTGTTGACGGCGCTGCTGCTGCTGGACACGGTGCATCGCAGCGGCAAGACGCTGGGCGAGTTGACCGCGGACCTGAAGGTTTTTCCGCAGGTGATTGTGAATGTGCACGTGCGCGAGAAGCGGGCACTCGAGGAGATTGCGTGTGTGGCGGCGGCGATTGCTGCGGCGGAGACGGCGCTTGCGGATTCCGGCCGCGTGGTAGTGCGCTACTCCGGCACCGAGGCGCTGGCGCGGGTGATGATCGAAGCCGAGAGCGAGGAGCTGATGCGGCTGCACGCTGAGGCCATTGCCTCGGCGATCCGTGAGAAGTTGGGGTAGCCTCTCCGGATTGTTCCTGGTGACGAGGTACAGCGCATGGGGCAGCGTAATCTGCCGCTTCTCCCAGATGTGGCAGAGCAAGAAGCTGGCAATCATGACAATAAATGGGTTCTGGTAGTCGAGGCGCGGTGAAATTGCAAAAGAGAGATTGGCCGAGAGCAAGATGTTCCAGACTGACAAACGTCGGAAAAAGGTTTCGTTCTTGTGCGACAAGCCCAGATCAATATCGCAGCCCAGCCGACAACGGTCCATCCTAGGATGAGATTGAATGACAAAATGCCTTCCATATTCTATGTCTTCAATTCGCAGTCGGTACGTCTTACGGCTCATGGACGATCTTTAGCCGTCCACTCCTCACAGACGTGAGCTTCCTCAATCGCTTGCAGGCGGGCTTCTTACTCAGACGTTCCGACGGTCGCGAAGCAGGTTTTGCAGATGGAGTCTATCGATCTATTCGGGGCCGTGAGACGGGCGAATTTTTGCGCTGGGGGCTTACTCATGTCCAGTTTCTTACAGTACGGGAAAACGGTAGAGTATACGCAGCAGGTTCGGCTGTCGATCGGGTATCAGGCGTAAGGAAGCACACTTGACGAACCACGGGGATGGCTAACCCAGCGGCGCGAAGCGGGGGGCGTCGGCGAGAAATGCGGAATCGAAGCAGAAGTACCAATCTTCCTGCGCCTTCAGTCGGACTCTATAACGCAGATTGCGACCGTACAAAGCAACTCATGCAGATGGAATCAAAGGTGCCGTCTGGGTTGATCCGATGGGGAAAGCGGCTTGGCCGATAGGCCATATATGGAGACCTCTTTCTCGGGGTAACTCCAGTGTAGGGTGTCGCCTCCTGCGTCGTGTAGTCTCTACTGCTCAGCGAGGTCGGCGCAAGGCAAAAAGAGCGGCCCTACGAAGAGGGCCGAGGCGTTGGACTTTCAAGTTATGTCGAAGAGTACAAGACCATCCTGCACTGTGGCGTCACCCCGGGTCCTTGGAAGAAGCGAGAAGGAGCGGCCCTCAAGGAGACCAGGATGCTGGCAGGAAAACATGAAAGAGTACATCCGAGGGTATTGAGAAGATGAGAATTCAATGATTTTTTTACACCCCGACAGTTGGAATTAATTTAGGAGCATGGCTTCTGACTCTGTCCGGTGCTGTTGTAAACTGTCATTGCTTTTATCTAGAGCATCCGGGGCGTTATGGAGCACTACGAGAATTACCTGCGCGTCGAGAGTGATGGGACGTGGCAATCAATTTGCAAGGAATGCTGCCGTCTTGTTGCAATATCATCCTCCAAGAACGATCTTGTTGGTGGCGAGTCTCGACACGAATGTCCAGGATCATCCCTTCCTACTCACCTGGCCAAGATCTCCTGATTCGGATTTCCACACGTGCTAGAGGCAGCGAGACAAAAGCCTTCCTGGATACTCTATTTCTAAAGACAAACAGAGGAGAAAACCAGCTCAATAAATGTCAACGCGACCGCAATCCAGCGCTGCAAGATTTATTTCCCAAGCCGAGAGAGGTGGTGCAGGATCCGATAAGAGTTTGGAGCGACCATCGTTGGAGAGCATCGTTGCTACCTGGCAGTGCAACGCGAGGTGCTGTCTTTCCCCATTTAAGTGCTACGTATTTACTGGTGGCTAATCAGCTCCCTCCGCGTGTAAAACGCCGGCCCTCCCACTCGATGGAGCTGGGAGCACCGCAACCAGAAACGGGCCAACCAATTCAGAAAAAAACTGGACACGCACAGGAGGGCGCTGCTAAACCTGTATGAAGATTCTCTATACGCCGGAACTGGTGATGTTTGGGAATCGTGATTACCATTTCCATTTGCGTGATTGACGCCGCTGAGAGGTGAAAACTGTGAGTATCGGAGGACCGAAGATCTTGCTCGTAGGAGCCTCAGGCCAGGTCGGTGGGCAAATTTACCGTCTCCTGCCGCCGAAGCGCACTCTCATCACCGGACGCACAGGATCTCCCACAGAGATCCCCCTCGACCTAGCCGCGCTCTCTACTTCCGCTGATACCGAGCACCTCCTCGCGGGTCATGAGATCTCCGCCATCTACTGCATTGCCGGTATGACTGCCGTCGACCTCTGTGAGGAGCAGCCCGAAGTCGCCCAAGCAATCAACTGCACCGGTCCTCTCCGTTTGGCTGAAGCCGCCTCTTGCCGCTCCATCCCCTTTGTTTTTTTTTCCACCGAGTACGTTTTCGACGGCATCGACGGGCCCTACAACGAGGACTCGCTCACCAACCCTCTGAGTGTCTATGGCCGCAGCAAGCGCGATGGTGAGCAGGCTGTCCTCGACGCGTATCTCCGTGCCCTCGTCATCCGAACTACGGTTGTCTACGGGCCTGATCGTCCGCGCTTCAAGGGCGGCAAGCAGAACAACTATCTCTACTCCGTTGTCCGCAACCTCACCCACGGTACAAGTATGCGGGTTCCCATTGACCAGATCTCAACCCCAAGTTACAATTGCGACGTCGCTCGTGTCACCGTCGACCTTGTGGCTCGCGGAGCCACCGGCATATACCACGTCTGTGGGCCAGAGATGTTTGGTCGCCTCGAATTTGCCCACAGCATCGCTGCAGAGTGGGGTCTCGACGCTTCGCTCCTTCATGGCGTCTCCACCGCTTCCCTCAAGCAGAAGGCTGCTCGCCCCCTCAATGCGGGCCTCCTGACAGACAAGCTTCGCAAGAACCATCCTGACTTACGTATGCGAACATTGAAGGAGGCCCTCGCCGACTGCCGTAGAGAAGTTCTCGCGGCTGTTCCCTAATCATGGTGAACGCTCCGCTACTACGCAGGTGTTTCCTGTCGGGCAGTCGGCGGTATGGTGACTGGCAGTTTTCGAGAGTGCGGCCTTTGTGCTTACCACTTGTCAAGGGCATGCCGCGCAATCACTTCACTGGCATAGGAGATCGTCACCTCATGCACATAGCCGCACACCAGAACCTGAAGATGTCCATACCGGGTCGGCACCGAGTAATCGTTCGCTCGATAGCGCACCAGAGCCAGCGAGTTGACCCGGGCCGTGACCTTCTCGCAGGCTTCGTACGCTGCAGCCGGTAGCGGCAACAGGGCTGCGCGGTCGCGCTCGAAGCGCTCCCCGATGGTCTCGGCGTGCCCACGCAGCCGGCGTTCACGCCGCGCGCGGCACTGCCGTGCGAGATGCTCGTTCCACGCTTCCCAACTGGTGAAGCGCGGAACTGGCACCATGAAGTTGCGCCGCGCATAGCCGACCAGCCCTTCTACCTTGCCCTTATCGTTACCCTTCGTCGGGTGGCCGATCTTCGACGCAAACAGGTAGTGACTGGCCAGCTCGGAGAAGGCTCGTGTCCGCTGCCGCTCTTCGCCACCCAGGATGCGCGCCACCGCGATCTTCGTGTTGTCGTACAGGATGCGCGTGGGTACTCCACCGAAGTATGCGAAGGCCCGCGGATGGCCTTCGAGAAACGCCTCGGTCGTCTCGGTCGGAAACGCCGCCACGAAACAGTCGTCCGACTGCGGAAGATCCATGACCAGGTAGTGCGCCTTGCGCTCCGCTCCCGCCATCACCACCAGGGCTTCGCCAAAGTCCACCTGCGCCTCGCCCGCAGGATGTACCAGAGGAACGAACATCTCACGACTGCGTAACATCGCCGAGCGCACATAGTCCTTCACGATGGTATAGCCGCCGGAGAACCCGTACTCGTCCTTCAGCCGCTAGAAGATGCGCTTCGCCGTATGCCGCTGCTTGGCCGGCACCTTCTTGTCTGCCTCCAGAATCGCATCGATCGCGCCCAACCACGGCTCCAGCTTCGGCCGCCTCACTGCCTGCTGCCGCTGATAGCCCGGCGGCACCGCATAGCGCTGCATCTTCTGGACCGTCTTGCGCGAAACCCCGAACTCCCGCGCCACCTCACGCTGGCTCCGTCCATCCACCAGCACCGCTCGCCGTACCCGGCCGTAGATCTCCACCCTGAACATCCCTCCGGTGTCCCATGAACCCTGTCGCTTCCGCAACAGTCCATGAAACTCACTCCGGCAGTGGACTACTTTTACTCCGCCACAACACACCGCTCAAGCGGCGTCTTGTGGCCTATTTTTACTCCGGCGCTCATAAAACAGCTAGAAAGTCCTGTCCATGCCGAGAGGTTGGCGGCTGCATCACCGGTACTGCGCGGCCGCCTGAGCCAGTTGTTGCTCCTGGAACAACAGATATGACGATTCTTCTATGAGGCATCGTGTGTTTGCGAACCCAGGCTGGTCCGTCGATGAGTTCTTCGATATCCTCATCCTTTGAGGCCAGGTTTCCTACTCTAAGATTGCTGAATTCTTCATCAGCGGCATAACCAAAATCTATGCAAAGTACTACCGGATGGAATTTGGGCGTGACACGGGGTACGATTTGACGACCTTTTGATGGCAACTTTGCGTTACACTTTCTAAATCGACGATCAATCGTATCGTCTCTGTTTCTGGTGTCGTAGCAAGGCTTCCAATGGAAATCGAAACGATTCTCGGTGTAGATATTCACGATGCAATTATGGCGTTGAAGTGGGCGATTGAAAATAAGCGGCTGGTTCTCAACTCGGCACCGCTCTTCAAGGAGCTGGACAAGGTTCGGCTCGGTCCAAAGGGTCGGGTTGACCCCGCTACGGTTAGTTCCGGGGTGCGCGCGTTGGTGCGCGGCTATATTAGTCGTCATCCAGAGGATTGGGCTGCTCGGTGATTACTCGTCATCCGGCCTTTCTTGCCCAAGATGCCTCGCAGTCACACAGGATTAATCTCAGATGCATTCGCTGACTATCTCGGCTAGCACTAGCATGGGGTTCGGCACAACCTAACATGGCACCGGCGGGCGGCTCTGAGGTCGCGGCAAGCGGCCAACAAGAGCTGGCTCATTTCAGGGCCCGCACGGATCGCGCTTCTCGGCATATCGGATTCCTTATCCTGGTTACTGATTCTTGCAGCCAATAGTGCGGATCCTGTACGATAATACGTCAGACCCCAGACTTCACAATCGAGATATCCCTATGGATATGAACAAGCGTCTCTTGATACTCGCACGTATTGCCCGCGTCTACGCTCTGCCGATCATCGTCGCCGACCGCAGGAATGTGATCGACACGAAAGGCATCCTGTCGCTCAACCTCTTTTTCGGATGGACTGTTGTCGGCTGGGCTGCCGCGCTGATATGGGCCTTCCGAGCAGAGACAAAATGCTCGATTGGACTAGCGGGGTAGCCGACGGACGGCTTCTTCATTAACCATTCATCGTGGGTTGGTATAGAATCGGACAGTAGATTTCAAAAGAAAAGAGCCTGCATGAGTCGGGACATCCTGCTTATATACGTCTGCGCCAATCTGCTGTTGGCGCTTAGGCTCCATTTCTCGACTCTTCGCAGCACTCCATTGCATCCAAAGTGGCAGGAAATTGTTGTCTACTTCCTTGTGATGTTCTTCGTCGGAATCCCCGCTTTCATCCTCGCGATAATTATCAAAGGGCTGCTGCATCTGTTTGTTTCCGAGAACGAAGCAGATGAACAACCCCCACAAGCCAAGCGAATCGACTAGCCCGACACGACGAACTAAGCCCACAACTCTGCGCAAAAACTACTCCCGAATGGAATTGTGGTGAGGGACAGCTGAAATTTGCGGGTGACCGCCAAGACTGCTGGAGGCCCCAGCCGAAGCCGGGGCCCCATGATCAGGGCTTGGTTGCCAAGGTTCCATTTGCCAGAGCGGAAGAGATGGGCGTGACGACCGGAACCGCCGCGCCGATCATCTCTGTGATCCAGTTGTTGGTGGTGCTGGCTGTGTTGCTGACCCAGACGTTACCGGACGGGTCAATGGCAAGACCGCGCAGGCCAGCGAAGACAGTCGCTGCCTTCTGATAGCCGTACGTGGGCGACAATGCGGTCCCGCCCGATGTGAACTCCGAGACCCCATACATTGTCTGCGGAGTGATTGTGGCGTCATTAGCGATCCAGACGTTGCCAGCGCCGTCTACACCGACCCAACGGCCAGTAGAGAGGCCACCTGCATTCGATGTAGTCTGTGTCGCGTTCAACGGAGCGAAAGTTACGTTGATACTCGTTTGCGGATCACCAGAATTGCCGGTGTAGGTGATCTGGGTGGCAGAGGTGGTATTACCAGGAGCGGTGCCTGTGCCAGCGGAGTTGCCGATCCAGAAGCGACCGGAGGCATCAAAGGCCAGCCCGTATACACCAGCATAATAACTGGCTTGAGTGAGGGAGATCCCAGTGGTTGGATAAGCGGTACCGCCTACGGTTGAGGTCGGGTAGGCAGTGATGGTGTTGCCATTGCTGCCAGACTGGGCAACGACGACGGTACCATGAGTATCCACCGCAATGTTGTATGGGCTGTTGCTGGCTACGGCGCCGATGGCAGTTGGCACAGTAGCCGAGGTGGCGGTGGAGGGCAGCTCAAATAGCTGGAGGTTCACAGGGTCCGCGAAAAAGATATTGGAGGAGCCGTCCGCGGCCACACCATAGCTGTGACCGGAGCTGGGAACTGTGACCGTGGTCGTGGTAGAGCCGTTGTACTTGTAGATTGCCGAGACTCCGGTTCCATTGCTGGTCGTCCAGATGTTGCCAGCAGTATCGATGGCAGCGCCGCCGCGTACGGTGGAGTATGCGACATCAGAGCAGTTGAGTGGCTTGCCGATAGGGCTAATCTCAGATAGACCACTTGTGGCACCGTTGCCGTTGGCCATCCAGACATTGCCGCTGGCGTCGACGGAGAGGGCGTAAACGTAACGTAAAAAGTTGTTACCAGCGGTGCAGTTGTCGTTAGAGGCATAAGTGACGCCGATGGTCCAGTCGGAGGGGGCGCTGTTCAATGCGCTCTGGAACGGAGCGCCGGCGCCGGCCTGGAGGCCGAAGAGGGTGGTGAGTCCGGTCGGACTGCCGTTGGTTGGGTTAGTTGCCATGTAGTACGCGGCCTGGATGGTGTCCACCGCAGTGTTGAACGTAACTGCAGGCTGGCTAGTAGTGCTGGCCGTGGGCGGTGCGGCATTGGCGAATAGGGAGCTACAGTTGGAGGCAGAGTTGCTGGCATTGTTGACGCAGGATGCGAGGATGTTGGCGATGGTATTAATCTTCGCGGCCTCTGGCGTGATGGTGACAGTCACCGAGCCCATGTTGGTGCCACTCGTGATTGCAGAGGTGGTAGATGTGATGGCAGTGCCGGTAGACTGAGTCACCAGGTTGGGCACAGTGGCAAAGGCGTTTTTGATGCCGGTGAGGGCTTGGGTTGTGTTGGGCGATCCGATGTTCTCAGAGCCGGCGACCAGCGTTGAACCGTTTGCGGGATTAGGGTTGAGGTACTGAGCGAGGGCAAAGACCGACGCCACGGTCGTGACCTCATTGAGATCGATAAAGAGATTTCCGTCGCTGCCGCAAGGGCCGATCCCAGCGAGGAACGCTGCCGCTTGATTGTTGTTCGAGCCGCCACCGCCAACGGTGTCGCCCCCGTCGGCGATGATATAGAGCAGGGTGTCCGAGGTGGGGCAGATATAGGTGTTGCCAGACGGGCCGCTGGGCGCGGTGGTAACTTGAGCGAAAGCAAAGCTGCCCGAGGCATCATTGGCCGAGGTGGTTGTGGCCAGAAGCGTGCCAGCCGAGCCGTAACCCGTATTGCCTACTGCGTAGAGCTTGACTGTTGCGCCAGCGACGGGCTGGTTACCACCATGGAGTTTACCGTTGATAGACGACCCGCTTATGACCGGATTGGTTCCCGCGGTGGTAGTCATGGTGGAGCAGCCGGACAGTATGGCAGCTGACGCTAGTGCAAGGCTGAGAGCGAGAATATTTTGAGGCGAAAGAGCAAGCGTTCTCATCAGTTGTGCCTCCCATAAGATCTGGATAGTTTTAGAATAATGAGGTAAAGCTGGAGCCAACATGTTGCATTGAAACAAGAACGATGGCAGGTACCAGCAGGAAATAGAGGTACGCTTGCAGATAACGCCATGCTCGTCCATCAAGATGTTGAAACGATGAATGAACAGACGATGAAGCAAACAGACTTTGACCGACGTAACGGTCAGTTTTTATTGGGACAGCTATGTTGATACTGGGGTTGCCTGTAGCGAAGAAAAGTTTTTGGGATGCCGGGCCTTAGCGGTCGTTCCTTGAGGCATCGAGCAGCGCCAGCGTCGTACTCCGTCCGAGTCGTCGGTCAGCCGCATGTTCCGCTCTGTCGGGAACTTTGTCGAATAGAGCGACGGAAAAATGCCACGCCGGGGAACCCGCTCAGGCCCCCCGGCGCTCCCACCAAGCCAGGTGCGCCATCCACGGATCACCAGGCCGGCACTTTTCAATCTATCGTGCCCTTAGAGGCGCGTCTAGAGAACTCGGCCGGTTAAGGGCCAAACAGCAAAGCGCCGTGAGTGACCGCCCTCGGCACCCAATTCAACCAGGGGAGGGCGCAGCAATGACCCAAAGTCATGCTGGGTGCCCGCAATCTGCTAGCATTCTGCCGACCGCCGCCAGGCGTGCCTGTCCGCTTCGCGGGCGTCTTGCGTTACGCCGACGATGGCACGCTCATCTGCGTTCAGCTGGACCAGCCCCATGCAGCTCAGGCTGGCTGAGCGAGGCATCGGCGAGATAGCCGCCTGCGAGAGCTGAGGCTTCTGCGCGATGCCCTCAGTCCCATGCCCGACAAGCGGCGACACCGTCATCATCGCCGATTCGGATACCCAACGTCGTAACGACCTACCAGGGCGACCTACCCGTAGCAGAGGATGATGGAGCCTTCCTCTGCTACGGGCTTCTGAGGATCACATGAGCGCGCAGAGCAGGCAATAGCTGCGACCTCGGACTTGGTACCGGCGCATCAGTTGGCGCTTTCGTGGTTGCAACACGGCCAAGCTACAGCTGACAACGTGCTCCTGGAAGACGAGGACAATACTTACGACAAGACCGCCGACGCGGGACGCCATTTCCGTTTCAGGGTGGCCACTTGGCCGCTGCCGTCGACGATGCTGATGCCGTCGCGAACGATACGTCCGCGGCGTCCAACTCCTTATAGCCGACCCTACCCTGGGCGGCTTGCCGAAGAGTTTACGCAGCCGCGGGAGATTGCCGGCGAAGAGATCTTCGCGCTCATGCTCGCCGCCGGCGGCAAGCCGGACTAGGACCCGGATCCTGACACCGGCTCATCGCCTCCATCACCCTAAGCGGACCCCAGCTTGTCTTCGAGTACGGTCTGTACAAGGCTGCTGAAATATCGAGTTCCTGCAGGTCACCGCGGCGCCATCCAAGATCGTCGGCGACTTCGCACAGACCATCACTAGCACCGCATCGTTCACCAGGTCGCTCACCAGCGGCACCTCCACCGTGGCATCCTTCCCTCCTGGCCAGTCCATCGCCGGTTCCGGTATCCCTTCGGGCACCACGATCGCATCCGTGGGGTCGGGACCGCTAGTCCTGTCCTCCAAATGCCAATGCCATGGTCTCGGGTGTGGCCCTGACGGTTTCGGCGCCGGCGTCGGTCACCTGCGAAACCTAGATCCTCGGTCTGGCGGAATGGACGCTGGACTGGAAGCGGAAAACCGACGACGCCACCATTACCAACGACGCCGAATATGAGGATGCGCTCGAATCTACAGCATACTGGTCGGCGAAGGCCAAGTACATGTTTCTGGTCTACGACACGACGCAGTCCAGAGGCATCCTGGCGGATATTCAGGCGCCAAACGTTGCATGCTGTTGGAACTTATTCCCCGACATGAATGTCGGCCATCCTGCTTAGAGTAGTTATGCGTACGTCGACGGTATCGCCCTCCTCCGACACCGGCAAGCTGGTCTCGCTCGACTGCAGCCTCAAAGGCAAGGGCAAGCTGACCGTCGAGACGCAACTCACAACAGTCACCCAGCCTCTAACCTGCACCGAGGCAGTTGTCTGATCCTCAGCGAGGTTCCAACTTGTACGTAGGGAGGGTCGACCCGACCCTCCCTCGTCCTTATATGCGGACTAACCCAATGACGGACAATCCCGAGATATGCAGAAATAGCATTCCGTTGAGGGATCTATTTGTCTTTCGGTGATTTATCGAATGGTTGTAGGTCCTACTCTCGTATTCGCAGGTTGTTCCACATTGAGAAGAAAGAATGTTCACGAAGGCAGATTTTTAGGCCCAGCCGCATAGGGAAGCTGAGCCATTCTGGGCAGTTTTTGCATTCGAGCTTCCACCATTTCTTGCCCATACCTTCTGTGCTCTCAAAGCAAGGTAAAAGGGAAGGTCCTCTGAAGATATTCCCAAAGGAATCACAGGGATGTTATTTTCAGCCGCTCTACGTCTCATCGCCGCCACCCCGGCAAAAGAATCACCGGGATCTTTCTGGAGGGTACGGTGTCTTCCCCCCATTTCGGCACCCAGCTTCCAATTCTTAACCAAAATGGACAACCATCGATTGAAACTTCACATCTTATCTCTCAATAAGAGGAAGTAACCTCTAGAAATAGGAATCGGTTTGGGGAGGGTCTCCTAGACCCTCCCCCTATTTTTCGCCCACTTTGACCGGATGCGGTTAATCGCGGGTAAATCGAGCGCATCGGCACCCAAACGCTCTCGTGCCCGGCGGCGTCATCATCAAGCTCGATAGAAACCGTTGCATATTCTTCGATAAAACAGAGACATGGTCACTTGTGCACAGATTCGGGTGTGCACAGATTCGGGCCGGATTTTGTGCAGCGCATTTATACCGTGTGCGCTCTCGATCCGAAGCAATCAACCAGAGCGCACAGCTCCAAATTCAAAACGTGGATGCATTCGAGTTCGAGTGTGGGCGGGGCTGCAGGAGGATGCCAGAGCTAGAGGAGGATCTCACCCTTGAACGCTGCACGGATTTCTTCGTGCCATCCAAGATTGGCCCCATATTCTATCGGACCGTCCTGGCGCTCTCCCGCTTCATAGAGACAAAGCCCATCCCGGGAAAAGATATGGCGGTGGCGGCAAGCCCGGTCGGCGCCGCGGAAAGCGATCCGGGCCCACCAGGGTTTCCACTATGTCGAGGCCCAGCGCTTCGCTTTCGCGGGACAGACTTGTGCCTCGCCAAAGTGTGCCATGAATGGCGCGGAAAAGAGGTCGTAATATGGACCGATTGAAAACAGCCTTGCTGCATGGAAGATGGAGGTAGGCCCTCCGGGGCGGGTTACAGGACCGGCCTTCAAACCAACCGGCGCTGCTTGGGGATGAGTTCCCAGGTGGTGAACGGTCCAGGAAAAGGCAAGCTTGACTCGTCAGGTGCGTACCAGAAAGGCGAACGAAAGTGAACCGCAGATGTTCTGTCGAAAGAGACTCAACCGTCATCGAAACCGGGCCGATTTGGCAGCCTGGGACAAATCCAGTGGGAGTCTGTTTATGGGCCGGACGGTGACCGGCAGATACGCGGCGCGAGCCTTGTACAGGCTTACATGTGGAACATGGTAACCTGTCGCTCCGATGCCAAGGGAGAGACCCAAAAGGGAAGCGCCCGTAAGAGTCAGAGTACCAATGCAGAGTGCAGAGGCGGACCGATTCGTAGTAGTGAAGAAGCCCGGTAACTCGGGTGGAGCGAAGGATCGGCCCGGTCCGTCTCAGACGTGGATCAACCCGCAAGGGGAGGAGTTCTTGGCTGAGACAAAGCCATACAGTATTTCCAAACACCTTGTGGAGGGAACGTGGCGGTTGGTGCGAGCCATCCGGGACGCTGCCGGGGTGGACGGCGAATCTCTGGCATGTTCGAGAAGGATTTGAAGGGTGATCTTTATAAGATCTGGAACGTGATGTCTTCGGGAGTTACGTTCCTCCACCAGTGCGGTTGGTGGAGATACCTAAGGACGATAGCAAGTTGCGTCCGTTGGGAATACCTGCGGTCGCAGATCGTGTGGCGCAACAGTGGCGACGATCGACCGAATAATCTATGGTCCGCCGCGTGACTGCAAGGGTTAGTTTGTTCAAGAAGACAAGTCTGCGGTAATGTATTCGGCCTTTGATGGAGCCGCGTGCTCCTGGCCAGGATGAGTTCCGCTGCGTGGCTGTCCTTACAAGTCGGTCGTTAAGGACCATTATCAGTATCAAGTTGCAGACACGCCGTTGTGACTGTTCTTTCGTCCTTGCTGTTCCAATGCAGACTTCGTGGAAGCTTGATTGTAGCGAAGGCATGGTCTGCGCTCGACCGTTGCTCGCAGACGGTGCCCAAGCCCCTGGGCGCGGTCAGCATTACCCTCTGGCATCCTCTCGGATGCGGTCCTTCCCCTTCGCTGCGTCGCAAGATTAGTTCAGAAGGAACCTGGGCGGCAACGGATGCGATCACTCCAGGCCGATAGTCTTCTCCAGTGGAGAGCACGGCCCATGCAATACGGGCGAGCTTGTTCGCCATGGCCACGACCAGCACGTTGCGCGGCGCTCGCGCTTCAAGCGCGTTCATCCATCCTCCGATCACGAAACGATCTCGTCTTATGCGCATCGCGGCAGCGCGTGCACCATGGATCAGGATCTTCCGCAGATAGGTGTTGCCACGCTTGCTGATGCCTAAGAACTTGGCCTTGCCGCCGGTCGAGTACTGCCGTGGCACTAGCCCGAGCCACGCCGCGAAGTCTCGCCCCTTGCGGAATGCAGCGCCGTTGCCGATGGCGGCAACGATAGCCGTAGCAACAATGGGGCCGATGCCCGGGATCTGTCTAATGCAATAGCAATCTGCGTCGCTCGAAGCAATCTGCTCAAGCCTGTCGGTCAGTACATCGATCTGCGGTTCGACTGTCTTCCACTCGTCCCACAGAATGTCGATCATGTTGCGCATCATCGGTGTCAGCGTGTTCTCTGCGTTCTCCAGAACGTCAGCCATCGCGGCCTTCAGCTTCGCCGGCTTCTGCGCAAACACCATGCGCGTTCGAGCAAAAACGCCCTTATCTGGTCGATGACTGCCGTGCGCCGGGAGACGAGCCGATCACGAATCCGCTGCAGCGCCTGCAGGTCGAGCTGGTCGTCCGTCTTGATCGGAACGAAGCGCATGTTCTTACGCTCGACCGCTTCGGCAATCGCTTCCGCATCAACGAAGTCGTTCTTGTTCGTCTTCACAAATGGCTTCACGAACTGTGCTGCGATCAGCCGCACATCGTGCCCTTGGTTGCTCAGTGCTCTTCCAAGGAAATGCGCTCCAGAGCAGGCTTCCAGTCCAATCAGAGAAGTCTGCATGTTCGCTGTGAACGCCAGCAACTGCTTCTGTGAGAACTTCTTCTTCACCAGTACCGTGCCCGATGTTCCGAGCGCAACAAGGTGAAACGTCGTCTTGCCCAGGTCGATGCCTACCGAACGAATCTGCATGTCGATGATCCTCCTCTGAACCTCTGCTACCATCCTCCGCCTCAGCGGAGGGTTACAGCGGCGGACCACCTCATTAGTCGGCTTTGGACGCTGTAGGCTAGGCGCGCAAGCGTTGCCTAGAGATGGATTGAGTCATCGACCTCGACATCTGGGACTTCTTCCGAAGCCTGGATCACGAGCTATTGATGAAGGCAGTGCGACACTACCACTGGAGCCTGGGATTGAGACCAATTGCTGGCCGGTAAGAGCCGTATGAGCCAAGAGGCCCACGCACGGTTCCGTGAGAGCGTGGGGGGGGGAAACTCCCCGACGCCTCGACATAACGATCTCCCATGGAATCAGGCACTTGATCTTGGTGTCGAGTTCGAACGAAGAGGAGCAAAAGTGGCGCATCTTCGTCCCGCAAAGGCACTGAAAGCTAGTTTAGTGAAGATTTTCGGTCTGACGGAGCAGAGATTCAAAGACGGTTTGAAGCCTGCAACGCGTAACGTCCGGGTTCGATAGCCGTGAGGCTTGACAGGCGGACAGTGATTTGAAGCGTCTAGAATCAATCCATGTGCGGAATCGTAGGCTACGTCGGCTCCAAACCCGTTGTTAAGATCATCATCGAAGGCCTGCGCCGTCTCGAATATCGCGGCTACGACTCAGCTGGCATTGCGGTCGCCGGGGGGCCCGATGGACTCGAGCTTCGTCGCGCCCCTGGCAAGCTTCGCAATCTTGAAGCCGCCATTGCCGCTGCGCCGCTGCATGGCACCTTCGGCATTGGCCACACTCGCTGGGCAACTCACGGCCGGCCTACCGAAGAGAACGCCCATCCTCACCGCGACGGGACAGGAACTCTCGTGGTGGTCCACAACGGCATCGTCGAGAATTACCTCACGCTCAAACAAGCTCTCGTTGCCAAGGGCCACGCCTTTGTCTCCGAAACCGACACCGAAATCATCGCCCACTTGATCCAAGATGAGCTCGAGATGCACCGCGACCGGCGGAACGAGCAGGGGCGGCTAGAGGGTTCTCAAAGCAGTCCTTTCCTAGGAACGGAATCCGCCAACGACACCGAAACCGTCATCTCCGCGCTCCACGCCGGCGGCTCCCTGCCCATCCTCCGCTTAGAGATCGCTGTCCGCCGCGCCGTGGCCCGCATCTCCGGGGCCTTCGCTATCGGCGTCCTCTCCGCGCATGAGCCCAACAAGCTCGTCGCCGCACGCATGGGCCCGCCCGCCGTTATCGGTCTCGGCAAAGGCGAGGTCTTCCTCGCCTCAGACGTTCCCGGCATCCTCCACCATACTCGCTCCATGCACTTCCTCGCCGATGGCGAGCTCGCGGTCCTCACTCTCTCCGGCGTCACGCTCACTGACTTTTCCGGCAATCCTCTCCCACTCAAGCCCACCCGCATCTCCTGGAACCCCATCCAGGCCGAAAGAGCCGGCTATAAGCATTTCATGCTCAAGGAGATCAACGAGCAGCCTCGTGCTATCCGCGACACCACACTCGGACGCGTCTCGCTCGAGACCGGCAAAGTCTTCCTCGACGAACTCAGTCTTACGCCAGAAAATCTCCGCGCGGCCACGCAGATCACGATAGTCGCCTGTGGGACTTCGTGGCACGCAGGCCTCGCTGGCAAGTTCATGATCGAACGCCTCGCCCGTCTCCGCACCGAGGTCGACTACGCCAGTGAGTTCCGCTATCGTTCGCCGCTCGTCGACCACCACGCCCTTGGCCTCCTCATCACCCAGTCCGGCGAAACCGCCGATACCCTCGCCGCCCAGCGGGAGCTCCACACTCTCGGTTCCCGCACCATCGCCATCTGCAACGTCGTCGGCGCAGCCGTCTCTCGCGAAGCCGCGGGAAGCATCACCACCAACGCCGGGCCAGAGATCGGCGTCGCCTCCACCAAGGCCTTCACCGCCCAGCTCACCGCGCTCTTTCTCTTCGCGCTGTACCTGGCCCAGGCCCGCAGCACCATCACTGACCAGCAATCCCTGGACCTCATCGCGGAGCTCACCCGCATCCCGGGGAAAGTCGAAGAGATACTCCATTCGGTCGACGACCAATGTTGCCAGCTGGCAAAATCCTTCTCTACTGCGCAAGATTTTCTCTTCCTTGGCCGTGGCATCCACTATCCGATCGCCTTGGAAGGGGCGCTCAAGCTCAAAGAAATCAGCTATATCCATGCCGAAGGTTATCCGGCGGGCGAAATGAAACACGGCCCCAACGCCTTGATCGACGAGAATCTTCCTTGCGTCTGCATCGCCACCCAGGATCCCAACGATCCG
>Ga0206933_1104_pt1 | contig 16728 bp, 11 predicted proteins | sample Alteio_BWOrgHeat_15_FD_152937 | JGI IMG/M metagenome (GOLD analysis project Ga0206933, IMG submission 152937) | Enriched cells from forest soil in Barre Woods Harvard Forest LTER site, Petersham, Massachusetts, United States -... | ecosystem: Environmental > Terrestrial > Soil > Temperate forest >... | reverse complement strand
GGCGACGGCGTGGGCGCGGGAGCCTCAACTTCAGGCAAAGAGATGGCGCGAGTGGTCATTTCCTGATTGTTATTCTAACTATGATCTGCATGCAGGCTCGTTACGGCAATCCTGAATGCTGGAATGCCCGACGGAGTCATTGACGCTGGGTAAACAAGCACGATACACTACCTTAGTTTGGCGATTCTGCCTGTAGCCTTGTTGTCTGCACTCGTTTGTATTCCGACTTGAGTGCTGCCAGGGTGAGCATGTATTTGCCCATTCAATTGGAATTGAAGGATGCGCGCCCCAATCGACGTTGGATTGAGCGGCAGTGCTGGAGGAAGTATGTACGCTGTGATTCGTACCGGTGGAAAGCAGTACCGGGTCGCCCCAGGCGATGTGGTCAAGATTGAAAAGGTCGAAGCCGAGGGTGAAGGTCAGGTCGTTGAGTTCGCCGATGTACTGGCAGTCTCCGGCGAGCCGGGCACTCTGGCCAAGCCAGTAAATGCCAAAGTAACCGCCGAGGTGGTCCGCAATGATCGCCACGCCAAGATCCTGGTTTTCCACCTCAAGCGGAAGAAGCAGTACAAGAAGCTGCAGGGGCATCGCCAGGCATTCACCGAGGTGCGCATCAAGTCGATCGAGGTCGACGGCGTTCCCTACGTAGCGGTTGTCTAGGCCGCAAGGCTTTTGAGGGCTTGAGCCCGCGATTCAGGTTTTGAAAGGAATTTAGCAATGGCACATAAAAAAGGCGGCGGTAGTTCAACAAACGGACGCGACTCTAATGCCCAGCGGCTGGGAGTCAAGGCCTTCGGCGGCCAGTTCGTCACCGGCGGCAGCATCATCGTTCGGCAGCGTGGCACACCAATCAAGCCCGGCCTGAACGTCGGCATCGGCAAGGATGACACCCTATTCGCCAAGGTCAGCGGCATCGTTCAGTTCCGCGACCGCGGTAATCGTGGACGCTTCGCATTCGTCGAGCCCTCGGTAGCTGAGTAAGCTTCTTCACGGACAAAAACAAGAGGCCGGAGTCATCGCGACTCCGGCCTCTTTGTGCCCTTCAGAAGATTTTAGGATTCAGATTCTTTGCTCTTCAGGGTGCGCACAAACGCCCGGTCGACCACCTTCTCCACATCGACAAGGAAGAAACTGGGTGAGGGCTGAACAGCCACCTGTGTGCCCTTGTGGCCCAGAGCCGAAGCAATCTGGTCCCACTTGTAGATTGCCGAACTGACCCCGACCGTGACTGGTCTGCGGATCGGCTCAGGCAGTACCGAGTAGACGATCCAGAGTCCAAGCGTCAGGGCCGAAATTGCCTCAAATGTGGATTGGATCGCAAAGCTCGTCGAGATGTGTAGCGTAATCAGGCTTGACTCCACGCAATCAAGCAGCGCGATCAATCCCAGCCCCAGAGCCATGCCAAAGGGTCTGCTCCGTAGCGAAAGTCCGATCGCTCTCATACTGAGGATCAGGAACGCCAGCAGGCACAACTCCGTCGTTCCTACGCAACGCGTCATCTGGACCCCGACCTGTACGATGGTTTCCGGTCCGTAGCTGACCGATGTCAAGGTAGTCGCAGTCACTAATACTGAAGCAAAAGCGGCCCAACGAAAGACGGTCGCTCCCATCCGAAACAGACCGGGAAGGGGCGCCATCGCCTGACGATAAACGTCAAGGCAGCTCAGGAAGAGGAGCACAGCCGAGATCAGGTAAGCCAGCCAATGCACAACAAAGTAAATCTTGGTGTACGTGTCAGGGCTCGCCAGCAGAGGGCCGAAAAGCAGAAACTCTACCATTATCGCTGTAATGGCACGTACGCATAAGTACGCTGACAGCCACGGATACTGTCTTCGTGGAGTCGGCCGAAGAAAGACGCCACACGCCGCAATGGACAGCAGGACGTCCAGATTTGTTACGACCGTTTCTGCGACAGAGAGTTGCATCGAGCGGCTCCGCTCATCCTGAGAGTGTCCTCAGAATACCGCGCTTTTCCGCCCCGGCTCAACCTATTTAGGTAACCCAGGCCTAACACTTTCGTGATACTTGAGTTTGACTATCCGTTACCAGTTAGCGGAGTTTCCCGCAGTTCTGCGTGAAGGGATTGCATGTGGGCATCGGTCCCGGTACCGTCCCCTGATGCATAGAAGCGACCGCTGTCGTCTTAGAGGACGAGTTACCAGCGAGGGCTGCAACAATGATCAGGGCGAGGGCGGCGACACGAACGGCGAATTTCATTCATTGACTCCTGGGCGGGAAATTAGACGGGGAATTTAGATATTCTCCACGCACCTTAGAAATAGCCGGGATAGGAAGATAAGTCTAGCTTTTTTAATGTAATAACTAGTCAACTAATAATACGATTACTGTAGGTACTCTCTCTCTAGTAATCGAAACACGCACTCTGTAACAACTAACAGGTTGACAATATTAGCGTTAGTCGGGTACTGCACTACCACCAATGGGTTACCCGTTCCCCTCCTTTTAGGGCACCCAGCGTGGTAAAATTACAAGTATCAGCGCTGTGTGATTTCCTTTCGATGATCAATGTTTCAGGGCAAATTTCAGACGTTCAGCCTGCGCGTGACTCCGATGCGCCTGCGTCGCACCATGCGGCCGGGGCGACACCGAGGCGGAATGCTTCTAACGCCAAAATGAATCTTCCGAACCTGCTTCATGTTTCCTAAAGTGAGCCAAATGTCCACGAAATCAGCCGTGCCTATTCCTGAAGACGAAATTTCCGCAAACAGCAACAGTTACACCAGTGCCAATATCAAAATCCTCGAGGGCCTCGAAGCTGTTCGCCTGCGCCCCGCAATGTATATCGGCTCGACCGGCGAATTAGGTCTGCATCACCTTGTTTATGAAGTAGTTGATAACTCAGTTGACGAGGCGCTGGCCGGTTTTGCCAGTGGCATTGAAGTTATCGTCCATTTCGACAACTCCGTGACCGTCACTGATGACGGACGTGGCATCCCCGTGGACATGAAGACGCTGCCCAACGGTGAAGAAATGCCGGCTGTTCAGGTGGTTCTGACCAAGCTGCACGCAGGTGGCAAGTTTGATTCCTCCACCTACAAAGTTTCAGGCGGCCTGCACGGTGTAGGTGTCAGTTGCGTCAACGCGTTAAGCCAGGAGTTCAACGTCGAAATTTGGCGCGATGGCTACACCTACGAGCAGGACTACTCCTGCGGCGATCCCACGACACCACTGCGCCAGACCGGGACCAGCAAGCGTCGCGGCACCAAAGTACATTTCCTCCCCGACAAGTCCATCTTCACCTTCACCGAATTCAACTACGACACGCTGGCCCAGCGTTTGCGCGAGTTGGCGTTTCTCAACAAGGGCTTGCTGATCACTCTGACAGATGAGCGCACCGTCGATCCCAAGACCGGCGAAGCCAAGCGGACTGAGTTCCGTTACGCCGGCGGCATCTCCGAGTTCATCAAGCATCTGAACAAGGGCAAGGCGCTGCTGCACGACAAGCCGATCAGCATGGAAGCCTCTCGCGAGGGTGTCGAAATCGACATCGCGCTGCAGTATAACGACGGCTACTCAGACACTATCTTCAGTTTTGCCAACAACATCAACACCGTCGACGGCGGTTCGCATCTCTCCGGCTTCCGCAGTGCGCTCACGCGGACCATCAACGCGATCGGCCAGCAGCTCGGTCTTTTCAAGGATCTGAAAGAGAACCTGTCCGGCGATGACGTCCGCGAGGGCCTCGTAGCTGTAGTCAGCGTCAAACTGCCGCAGCCTCAATTCGAAGGTCAGACGAAGGGCAAGCTCAACTCCGACATTGCCGGCACCGTCCAGGCGTTTGTGAACGAGCGCCTCGGCGCCTTCCTCGAGCAGAATCCGCCGATTGCCAAGAAGATCATCAACAAGGCCATCGACGCAGCCCGCGCTCGTGAAGCAGCCCGCAAGGCCCGCGACCTTACCCGCCGCAAAGGCGCGCTCGACGGCGGAGGCTTGCCCGGCAAGCTTGCCGACTGCTCCGAACGCAATCCGGAGCGCTGCGAGCTCTATCTGGTAGAGGGCGAGTCGGCCGGCGGTACCGCCAAGCAGGGACGCGATCGCCGTTTCCAGGCAATCCTGCCACTCAAGGGCAAGATCCTCAACGTCGAAAAAGCGCGCTACGATAAGATGCTCGGCCACGAGGAAATTCGTGCCATGATTACTGCGCTTGGCACCGGCATCGGCAAGGACGACTTCGACCCAGCCAAGCTGCGCTATCACCGCATCATTCTCATGACTGATGCAGACGTCGACGGCTCCCACATCCGCACGCTGCTGCTTACCTTCTTCTTCCGCCACATGACGGAGCTGATCAAGCGCGGCCACGTCTATATAGCGCAGCCACCACTTTTCAAGATCAAAAAGGGCCGTTTCGAGCAGTACGTCAAAGATGAGCGCGAGCTCAACACCGTCGCAGTCAAACGCGCTTCCGAGGGCATCACTGTCCGCCACGGCGAGGCAGCCGCAGCCATCGAAGGTGCAACCCTCACGCGCTTCATCAGTCACCTCGAGGAGTATCTCGGCTTCCTCGGTAAGGTCGACAAGCGTATGCGCAACGAGAAGATCACAGAGCGTTTAGCCAGCACCGAGCTGACTAAACGTGCCGACTTCGAGTCTGAGGACGAGACGACTCCGCCAGCCAAGCTGACCAACTTAAGGGCCGAGCTCGTGGAGTTCTCCGAACAGTTCCAGTTCCGCGCCTTGGGCGAGCCTGAGCGTGACGAGGAACACCACACCTGGTCGCTGAGTTTCACTGACGCGCAGGGTGCTGTGCGACGCATCGACTGGGCGCTGGCAAGCAGTCCCGAATATCGCCAGATGATGGCCAAGTATGCCCTCATCAAAGACCAGCTTGAGCCGCCCTTCCTGGTCGAATACGCCACCAAAGCCGTAGTCGATACAGCACGAGACGAAGCTGAAGCGGACACAGAAGTTGAAGCCGTCGAAACAGCTGCCACCAGGACGGCAAAGAAATCTGCCAAAATCGTTCGCGAGCCAGTCGAAAAGCAGTCCGCACGGGAGCTCTTCGAGTACGTCGTCGAGCAGGGCAAGCGCGAGTATCAGGTTCAGCGCTACAAGGGACTGGGCGAAATGACCGCACCCCAGCTATGGGAAACCACCATGGACCCTGCGGTTCGCACCCTACTTCAGGTCAAACTGGAAGACATCGCCGAAACCGAGCACATCTTCACCACGCTCATGGGTGAAGATGTTGAGTCCCGCCGCAAGTTCATTGAAGACAACGCTCTGGATGTCAAAAACCTCGATATCTAGACCTTCACAACCCGTGCCGCGCATTCATGCCATGGGGTCGCGATCAACGGGCCGGCTAATAGCCAGCCCGTTTGATTGTTGAGCAAAATTGGTAGGCAGCCAAGGTCTGATAGGCAACAAAGGTCGCTCAGCCGGGCGAGGAACGCATGTATGTGAGGGACCTTTACAAAGTTGATTCCCGTAATCTCTGGTTAGCGTGGAACAGGAAGGTTCAGGCGCAAGCATATGGGCCAAAAGTGTTAGATATTTCAGTACTTTCGTGTTTAGCAATACGTGTGCGGCTATAGTACCGTAGTAACTTGTAGCCGATGACCTTTACGCCAGCCAAGGATTCACACAGGAACCGTATTCTTTCGTTTCTAGGATCACCCTACCCACTCCGCTATGGCGTAGTGGTGATAATTCTTGCCACGCTTGGCTACGCCTTCCTTGATTTCCTGCCCATGCTCCGCTACGACTTGCAGTTGCTGCATGAAACCACTGCAGTCGATGTGCAGGGCTTGAGAGTCCAGGACCAGCTCCAGCTTCAGATCCAGCAGAACAGGCGCGACTTCCTTCGTGTCATCCTCGCAGGCAACAGTGTGCAGGAACGCGAACGGAAGATTCAGTCCATGCACGTCTCTGACGCCACAATCGCAGAAACAGAGTCGCGTCTCAGTACCATGGGCGACGCGACGCGTAGCTTTCAGCCGCAATTTCATGAGCGTTGGCAGCGATACATCGCGCAGCGGGAGACGCTACTCGCAGCCATACTCCAGACCGGCCCTGAAGCTGCGCGGGCGATCGATGCCACTTTCGCAGACAGCGCCTTCGTTTCTGTACAACAATCCGTAGAAAGCGCTGAATCTGCCCTCGAAACTTCGGCCGACGCCAATCTTCATGAGGTATCAAAGGCGCTCAGCCTTGCTCAGCGAGAGCTCTTTTTGCTTACCGCTCTCAAGATAAGCGTCCTTTTGCTCCTGCTCTGGATGGATTGGAGGCGGGTTCGTGCTGAGAGGCAGCTTCGCCGCACCAGGCTGGAACTGCAGGCCAGCGAAGATCGCTTCCGGCAGGCCTTCGACGCTGCTGTTGTGGGCATGGGCATCTTCAGACTCGACGGAACCGTGCTTTCAGTGAACCGCGTGGGCGCCCGTATGCTCGGCTGCACCCCGGCCGAACTAATAGGCCGCAAGGTCGGAGACTTCATGGCCCCGGAGTTTCGCGAACCTCATTTGCAGCAGATCGCAAACTTGCCAGCCAGCAACGAGAGCAGCTACGTAGCTGAGCGCCGCATCCTCCGTAAGGATGGCAGCACAGCCTGGGTGCGCAACAGCGTCACCCTCATGCTTCCTGAAGGCGAGGAAGGCTACTACTTTTCCATCAGTGAAGAAATCACCGTCCAGAAAGAAGCCAACGATCGTCTCGCATGGCTGGCCAACTACGATCCCGTGACCAACCTGCCCAACCGTCGTTTCTTCGAGGAACAACTTGCAGCCGCGCTCAAGCCTGCCGTGGGCCAGTCGAAGGGCATGGCGCTCATGTATCTGGAGATCGATAGCTTCGACTTCCTCAAGGGCACCTTTGGACGGGCTACTGCTGACGAAATTCTGAGCGAACTTGGCGCCCAGCTCAAGGCGTCGCAGCAGGAGGGAGAACTCGCCGTACGTCTCGACGATTATGCCTTTGGTATGCTCGTCCCTGCTGCGCTCTACGACCAGGCGACAGTCGCCCGAGCCGGTCAGCTTCGCGACATTGTCCGCCGCGTCGGCGAAGCGGGCAAACATCGCATTCCAATCTCCGCCAGCATCGGTATCGCCTATTCCAATGACGCGCTCACCAGCACCGGAAGCCTCCGCGCCGTCATTCCCGAAGCAGACAGCTGCAGTGACGACGCAGACACCCTGCTCAAATACGCCCGGGCGGCCATGTTTGAAGCGCGCTCGCAAGGTGGCGACGCCATCTACCTCGCCGACCCGGTCCTGCAGGAGCGCGCCCTGCAACGACACAAGATCGAGTCGGCTCTGCTTCGCGGTCTACGTCAGGATGAGTTCCGCGCTGTTTTTCAGCCGCAGTTTCAGCTAGCCACCGGGAAGCTTGTTCGCTTTGAGGCGCTCTGCCGCTGGAACAGTTCAGAATTAGGTCCTATCCCCCCGGACCGCTTCATTCCTATTGCGGAACAGACTGGCCTCATCGGAGAGATCGGTCGTCGCATCATGCTTGAGGCACTGCGTCAGGCCTGCACGTGGACAGAATCAGGCAGACGAATCGGCATTGCCATTAACATCTCGCCCATGCAGTTCATGCGGCCTGACTTCACCTCCACGCTGGCCGACGTGCTGGCGCAGACTCAATTCCCGCCGGCGCTGCTTGAGCTTGAAATCACTGAAGGCATCTTCATTCGCGATCTCAACCTGGCCGGAGCGCGAATTCGCGAACTGCAGCGGCTTGGTGTCAGTATCGCGCTCGATGACTTCGGCACCGGCTACTCGTCTCTGAGCTACCTGCAGCGAATGCCGATCGACGCCGTCAAACTGGACCGCTCCTTCGTTGGCGACCTCACCAGGGATACAGCGACTATCAGCATGGTTCGCTCAGTGTTGACGATGGCCCGCGCGCTCAATCTGCGCGTGATCACTGAAGGAGTTGAGACGCAGCAGCAATACGACATTCTGCGCGACCTCGGCTGCGATGAAGCACAGGGTTTCCTGCTCGGCCGTCCCGAATCAGCGGAGCTGGCTTTGCGTCGCGTTCTCGACAGCCCCCAGCACACCGTCGCGACGCACGGTTAGGGCACGCGCCTGGAGCACCCCAAATCTTATTCACATTATCGATTCCACCTCAATGCGGCATCACACCCGCTGAACCCATTGGCTCCGCCAGGCCGGCGCCTCGAAGGGATCCGCGAAATACTGTGTCTCGTGTACGACCTTACCGTTGCGGAACTCCATAATGCTCACTGTGTATGCTGGTCGCCCCTGGTAGGTGATTGTGTATTCCGTGACCCAGAGATCACCTTTTCCGACGATTCGCCTGATGTTGAAGCCTGACGGCTTGCCGGGATGATGACTGCGCAAGGCCTGCAGATTGCTTCGCCCGAAGATTCGCTCGCCTGACTGGAGATAATCGCAGATGGCATCGTTATCGTAAATATCGTGTTCTGCGTTTAGATCGCCGGATGCCGATGCCTGCCAATGCGCGTTCAGGGATTCAGGTATCTGTTCTTCTTGCATGGATTCCTCCAATGCTGTTCGGCTTTCATGTTGATTGAACTCGTGGAATGAAACCCGGGGTGCCGGTATCGAGTACGGGCATATGGCCGGCTCCGTGGTTGAACTGCAGTCCCACAGTCTGAAAATCAGAACATTCGATCATGATGACACCTCGGCAGTATCTCGCGTCCAGCCTCATCGCCTAGATACGTGGACGTCCTGATCTTCGTAGATCTCGTTTTGGTCCCACGACCGCGCCGTCGATGGCCTCCAGTGCGATCGGCACACAGTTCTGAGCGTGCGCGATGGAGACGGCAGAAGGCAGGAGCGTTGCAGGTGACTGACGTGACATTGGGTGCTCCTGAAGAGCTTAAGTCGACCATCGTAGCATGCCGCGTTTTGCGGGAATTGCGGGAACATCGCCGCAAATGATGCGGTCGGCAGATGAGGCTCCCGGAATCCCAGTACCTGTACTTGTTCTGAGTATCCTCTAACTCCAGCGAGGGTCGCCATGCCATAGCCTGGCTTCCATTTAGAATTCGGTCGTACTCAACAACGCGGCACGTCCACGGGAGATAAGAGATGCCCAATCGATTGCAAATCGTGCTCCCCCTGCTGCTTCTCGTTCCCTTCTCGTCAGCACAAGAGACGCACAGTCACGGTGTGCCGGACAAACTTGGAAAGGTATCGTTTCTGATCTCCTGTGAATCCGCAGTCCAGAACCAGTTCAACCGAGGCGTGGCCCTCCTTCACTCCTTCGCTTACACCGCTGCAGAACAGGCATTTCAAGACGTAGCCGAAGAGGATCCGCGATGTGCCATGGCACATTGGGGAGTGGCGATGACCTACTTTCACCAGCTTTGGGAGCCGCACATTGAGCCGGCTACACTTTCGACCGCGCAAAAGGAGATCCAGCAGGCGCAACAGATCGGCACAGTATCCGAACGCGAACGCCAGTACATCCATGCGCTTAGCTTGCTTTATCAGGACGCTGCAACCATTCCCTATCCCACACGGGCGTCAAACTACGAGCAGGCTATGAGCCATATCGCCGCAGAGAACAAAAACGATCCCGAAGCACAGGTGTTTTACGCGCTAGCATTGCTGGCGAACGCGTCGCCTGCAGACAAAACTCATGTGAAGCAGAAACAGGCTGCTGCTCTGCTTGAGCCGATTGATCGCGCCTATCCGCAGCACCCGGGAGCTCCGCACTATCTCATCCATGCCTATGACAATGCCGAACTCGCATCAAGAGGGCTCCCGGCGGCAAGGGCATACTCCCAGATCGCACCCTCAGCGCCGCACGCGCTACATATGCCCTCGCATATATTTACTCAACTCGGCCTATGGGACGATTCCATCAGCTCCAACCTCGCGGCAAGGGCGGCAGCACATCAGCAGGGCGACACAGGAGAAGAACTCCACGCCATGGATTATCTGGTGTATGCCTACCTGCAGAGTGGACGAGACAACGACGCGGCTCAGGTCATTCAGCAGCTCAAAGACATGCCGAAGCTGCAGGTCGGCGAATTCAAAATAGCATACGCCTCCACTGTTATGCCGATTCGCTACGCAGTGGAGCGGAGACAATGGGCCGACGCTGCTGCCATCGTTCCTGCGGTCGGAGCCCCGCCTCACGTTATCGCCATTGCGGTGTGGGCCCGCGGCCTGGGCCTGGCTCGAAGTGGACATTCAGCCGAGGCGCGTATGGAAATTGATAGATTGCAGCAGTTGGAGGACCAGCTTCGCACGTCGGGCAATGATTACTGGGCCACGCAGGTGGAGATTCTGAGACGAGAAATCATGGCCTGGTCAGCTCAGGCGAACGGAAAACCGGAGGAAGCCACAGCCCTGATGCGTGGCTCAGCCGATGAGGAAGACGCAATCGAGAAGCTTCCCGTGACACCGGGGCCGATTGTTCCGGCCCGTGAACAGCTTGGCTACCTGCTTCTCGACCAGAATCATCCCACTCTCGCGCTGAAAGAATTTGAGACTGTACTTTCAAATGCTCCCGGTCGCCGCGGGGCTCTGCAAGGCGCAGCGAAGTCTGCCGAACTCTCCCACAAGAACTAGCACGTTTCCGCGACGTATCTTGAGCGTGTTTTGTAATAGGCCCGTCCAGCGTTTGAGCATTTTGAGCGCCGCCAGCGCGTCCGTAAAAGTTTCGCCGAGCGATTTTGCGGCTCACACCTGCCTCGCCATCGCAGGGAACAAAGCGAGACAAAATTGCGCCCTTGACACAGAGTCGAATAGGTTGGTATCAACATAAATTGGAACGTTACGGGAGAATCAAGACCTCATAATATGTCGACTATGCATCGAGATACGGCTGGACTCTCTCAGGTAGCCTTGACGAAAGAACGGTTGAAGGGAACGGGCGGTAGCAGGGAATTCAAGTCGTGAACAATCTGTCGAGACGGAGAATCGAGATGGCTTTCCTTCGTGATTTAAAAATTGCGGTGCGTTCTCTCGCGCGAACTCCTGCGCTTTGGATCACCGTGGCCCTTACGCTGGCGCTGGGCATCGGTGCAAACGCTGCAATCTTCAGCGTTGTTCGCACTGTACTGCTGCGGCCGCTGGCAAATCGCGATGAAGACAAATTGCTCTATATACGCCAGAGCGCGCCAGGCCTTGGTGTCGAGAACGCGACGTTCTCTGTTCCTGAAATTCAGGACATTGGCCGCGGGCTGAAGACCATCAAGAGCCTCGGCACGTTTTCTGCGCTCGACGTCACCATCGTCGGGCTTGGCACCCCGCGCGAAATCCACGGGGGCGTGGTGGATGGCAACTACTTCGAGGTAATGGGGCTGCATCCGGTGCTGGGCCGCCTGCTGACTCCCGCCGACGATGGCCCGAATGCACCGGGCGCGGCTGTGCTCACCTATCGATTCTGGAAGACGTCCCTGCACTCCGACCCCAGCGTGCTCGGTAAAACAATTCGCCTTGGGAGCGTGGTGGGCGCGCGTTCCGCGGTCATCGTTGGTGTGCTTGAGCCATCGGTGCCTTATCCAGTCGAGACCGAGGTGATTGCCAACGTGGTCACCAGCCCGCATCATCTCTCCGCCACCATGGTCACCGGTCGCGAACACCGCATGACTGAGGTCTTCGCGCGCCTCGCTCCAGGCGCAGAACTTGAATCTGCGCGTTCCGAGCTCGCCGCGACATACGCCGGCATGGTCGCTGGACATCCTGAGGTCTACAAGCCGGAGGATCACTTCAGGATCGACGTGACGCGCATGCATGATCAGATCAATTCGCGGGCCAATACCATCCTGTGGGTGCTCTTCGCGGCGGCGGCGCTGCTGTTCGTAATTGCATGCTCTAACGTCGCCAATCTCGTGCTGGCTCGAACCGTGCGCCGCGAATCAGAGCTGGCGGTGCGCACAGCATTAGGAGCAACCACCGCGGCCCTTCGCCGTTCGTTGCTCGCCGAGAGCATTGTGCTGTGCGGTAGCGGAGCGCTTGCGGCCCTGATGATTGCCGCGCCTATGGTCTCAGTTCTGGGCCGCTATGCGTCGCGATTCTCCGTGAGGGCTGACGGCTTGACGCTCGACTTCAGCCTGGTCTGGTTTGGCATCGGACTTGCATTAGTCGCGGCCGTCGCTCTAGCATTTGTCCCGCGTCTGCCCTCTGCCGATGTGTCGCACGGTTTTGGCCTCAACAGCGGCGGAACACGCGTAGCTAGCGGAAGCAGCCGCCGGCTTCGCATCTTCGCCGTCACACAGATCACGGCCTCATTTCTGCTCCTTGCGGGAGCCGGAGCGTTGATGCGGACTTTGTTTGTGCTCGAGAAAACGCAGTCGCCGTTCGACACCGCAAATGTCCTTGCTCTGAATCTGCCGGTCATGACCTACGGGCGCACGCCCCAGCAGATAAGTGAGTTTTATCGCGAAGTGCAGCGCCGCGTCAGTGCGCTGCCGGGAGTCGAACACGCCTCTTCCAGCTTCAGCGTTCCATGGCGCGACGCTCAGGCGTTGAACATCAGCTTTTTGTTCGCAGTGGATGGGGCGAAACGCGAGAACGGCCTGGATAATTTACGCGCGCGCTTCCGCTCCGTATCGCCCAGCTACTTTGACACGCTGGGAATGCCTATGCTCGAAGGCCGCGATTTCAAAGACTCTGACCGGGAGGGCGCCGAGCGTGTTGTGATCGTCAGCCAGAGCCTCGCTCAAAAGCTCTTCCCCGGCCAGACCGCGCTTAACCGCGAACTGCGGTGGACCGACGGCGTGATGAAGTTTATCGGCATCAGCACCGAGCCACGTCGGATCGTCGGCGTTGTGCCGGATTTCGACGACGAAAATATCATCCCGTCTCCAGCCATGGCGGTGTATCAGCCGATTGACCAGGAAGGATGGAGTGGCCGTCTGTTCGTGCGCACTCAGGGCGATCCATATACACTCGTTCCCGCAATCACTCGCGCCATTCGCGAGATGGCCGCGGACCAGCCAGTGGAGCGAGCCAGCACGCTGGAAGACATTCGCGCTGAAGTGTTAACTCCCAACCGTCTGAACGCCATCGTCTTCGGCGGATTTGCCAGTGTTGCGTTGTTGATCTCCGTTGTAGGAGTAGCTGGCGTCCTCGCCTTCTCAGTCAGCGGCCGCACGCGCGAGTTCGGAATCCGTATGGCCCTCGGTGCTCATCCGCGCAGCATTCTCGGCGATGTTTTGTCCGAGGGCCTGCTAATCGCAGGCATCGGAGTAACAGCAGGCGTAGTGGTCGGCTTTGCTCTGGCGCGCCTGACAGCCAGGTACGTGGCGGAAGTACAACTACCGGGGACGCTTGTCTTCATTGGCTCCGCGGTTGCGATTCTGCTCGCGGCTGTCATTGCTTCGGCTGTGCCTGCCGCACGCGCTGCGCGGGTGAACCCCGTAGAGGCGTTGCGCACGGAGTAGTTGCTGGGGCAATGCCGATAAGACAAGGCCCATATGATAGCGGACTTCAGATACAGAGTTGATAACGTTTGCAGAAGCTCTCAGCAACCGTTTACCATGCGGCCTTATGACAAACCTGCTGCGCGCCGCCTCTGTCGCACTCTTGCTCTCTTCGCCGTTGCTGTACTCGCAGAAATCTGCGCCCGCAGCCAGCCCGGCTGATCCGCTCGCCCCGACGCACAATGTGAAGTCCCCCGATCAGATCGACCTCGAGTGGCAGAAGTCCGTATCCAAGTACGACACGCAGCGCAACACACTGCTCAAGGAAGCAGAGCGCCAGGCCAACGACGGCCCCTTCCGCCCTGACTGGGAGAGCCTGCGCCACTACCAGATTCCACAGTGGTACAAAGACGCCAAATTCGGCATCTTCATCCACTGGGGCGTCTACTCCGTGCCTGGCGCAGAAAACGAGTGGTATCCGCGCAACATGTACAAGCCCAAAGAGGGTGCATACAAAAACTTCCAGGACCACTTCGCCTCGCAGGACCCCGCGCTCAAAGACACTCTCGGCTACAAAGATCTGATCCCCAAATTCAAAGCCGAGCAGTGGGATCCTGCAGCATGGGCCGGCCTATTCAAAGAGGCAGGCGCGCGCTACGTCGTCCCCGTAGCCGAACACCACGACGGTTTTTCCATGTACGACTCAGGCCTCTCAGACTGGACCGCCGTCAAGATGGGACCAAAACGCGACGTAGTCGGCGAGCTCGCCAAGGCCGTCCGCGCTGAAGGCCTGCATTTCGGCCTCTCGTCGCATCGCGCCGAGCACAACTTCTTCTTCGACGGAGGTCGGGATATCCGCTCCGATGTCAACGATCCCAAATACGCCTCGCTCTACGGCCCCGCGCACCAGCAGGTGGAAGGCCACAGCAACGGCGGCATGATGGATGACTGGACCTACGTCAGTCCCGCATGGACCTCCGACTGGCTCGCGCGCATGACCGAGCTGGTCGAGAAGTACAAGCCCGAGATCGTCTACTACGACTGGTGGATCGGTCAGCCCAACTTCCGCCCTCGCGTTCAGGAGTTCGACGCTTTCTACTACAACTTCGCCGCCGCCCACGGCTACATCGGCGTCGTCAACTTCAAGAACTACGGCATGGACTGGACCTCTGCCGTGCGCGACTTCGAGCGCGGCCAGCTCGCCTCCATCGAACCCAACCACTGGCAGACCGACACCTCCATCAGCAAGCTTTCCTGGGGATACATCGAACACGACCAGTACCAGCCACCCGACTTTCTCGTCCACCAGCTCATCGACATCGTCAGCAAAAACGGCAACCTGCTGCTCAACATCGGCCCCAAGCCTGACGGCACCATCCCTATCGAAATTCAGACAACGCTGAAAGCAATGGGCGCATGGCTCAAGGCCAACGGCGAAGCCATCTACGACACCACTCCGTGGAAGGTCTACGGCGAAGGGCCCACCAAAGTCATCGGCGGAGCCTTCCATGACCAGGACACCAAGCCCTACACCACAGAAGATTTCCGCTTCACACAAAAGGGCAACACCATCTACGCCATCGGCATGGGCTGCCCCGCAGACGGAGCGCAGGGCTACGCGGCTATTCATTCGCTGGGCTCGGACAAAGAAGGCAAAGGCCTGAGCTTCGCGTCAATCGAACTCGTAGGCTCAACAGAAAAGCTCACCTGGATGCAAACCCCCGAAGCCCTCAACGTCAAGCTGCCGCCATCAGCTTCATGCCAGTACGCCTACGTCCTGAAAATAGGCCTCAAATAAAGAAATGAACTCAACCTGCATGCTGAGTAAAGCCGCGATGACCGCGTACATGCGTAAGCCTGCACTTTCAATAATGGCCTTGCTGCTCATCGCAGCACTAGAGCTCGCGGCCCAGAAACAAAGTTCCGTCGCCCCTGCAGATAAGGACTTTCTGCCTGCCGGTCCGTTTCTCTTCGAGCCCAGCACGACTCACTCCACGTACATGGATGCTTTTAATGACCGGCCTATTGTCAAATCGCCAGACGGCAAGTTCACAATCACAGTGACAGGCCCAAAAGAATCGTACGAAGCGTGGGTAACGGTCTTCCCCTCAGCCTTCCCGGACGGACCCGTGCAAGTCTTGCCAATCCAAGCCAGCGTTGCTGTTTTATGGAGGCCTGATAGCCAAGCGTTCGCAGTGACAGACCACTACTCCAACGATTCCTACGTGCTTTTGTGTGGCACCACGTTTCGGATGGAAGCTGATCCTGGAGGACTGGGCGTTCCAATCACCGACCTCACGCCTATCGTTCGAAAGGCCTTAGACACGCAAGCGATGAAATATTACAAAAATGACGAAGTCGAGACTCTCCTGTTCTATGCCATTGCTCTCAGCTGGGTAGGAAACGACAAACTCTTAATTGGCGTCAGCGCCAGGACTCTTGGTCCTACAACGTTCCCGAATCAAGGCCAAAAAGAATGGGACTTTGCATACCTGGTCGACGTTCCGAATAGGAAAGTCGTACGCGAGGTCGATAAGGAGCATTTGCTCTCGGAGTACAAAATCAAATTGCCTAACTAGACCGAACATTACGGCGCGGGTCGAAGTGAGCCCCGAAATTAATCACCGCTGACTTTGCGCCTAATTAACCCCTAATGGCGCATAGTGGTGTCAGCAGACTGCAAAAACTTGTATCCAGAACTCGCAGAACAAATCCATCCGGAGGCCCAGCCCGTGAGCTAGATGCAGCGCTTCCAAAGCATTCCAGAAAAATAATTAATTCCACCCCCCCCGGGGTCTGATTCACCGTTTCTTCGCTTTTTTTGTCGTCCTCATCGCGTCTCATCCTGAGCCGCCCCGCAGTGCGGAAACAGGGTGAGTTAAATCGGCCCGCCAATGCCCTATAGTGTGCGAAGAACACATTTTCCAGGCCAGGTCCGCACACATGACGCTCAATCGCAGAGGCTTTCTCACCGCTTGCACGCAGGCAGGCATCACCTCGTCACTCCTGCCCGGTGTTCTCTTCACCCTCGCCGCCCAGGCCCAGGAAACAGACAAGCCCGGCGAACCGCTCAAGATCACCCCCGAGCTGCTCGATCAGGGCGCAGCCCTCGCCGGCGTTACCCTCACCGCTGAGCAGAAGAAAATGATGCTCGAAGGCGTAGAAAGTCAGCGCGAATCCTACGCCGCCATCCGCAAGCTGAACATACCGAACAGTGTCGCTCCAGCCTTCATCTTTTGTCCGTTGCCCCCGTCAGCGCACGTTCCGAAACGTGAGTGTGAAAACCCTGTCGGTCAAATCGAAGCAGGGAATACCGTCATGATTGACTGCGTTGGCAAGGAATGCACGGCCAAAGAAATTTCGGTTCCAGCAAATCTCGAAGACCTCGCCTTCGCGAC
>Ga0206933_1102_pt1 | contig 17000 bp, 14 predicted proteins | sample Alteio_BWOrgHeat_15_FD_152937 | JGI IMG/M metagenome (GOLD analysis project Ga0206933, IMG submission 152937) | Enriched cells from forest soil in Barre Woods Harvard Forest LTER site, Petersham, Massachusetts, United States -... | ecosystem: Environmental > Terrestrial > Soil > Temperate forest >... | reverse complement strand
AAACTTGGTGAAATCGCGAATGTCTCCGCATTCGATTTTCGAGTTGCTTATGTTTTCTTTGTAGGTGTCGCAGGCGGTTTGCCAGATGTCGTTTGCCCACACGATGTCGTAGCCAAGTTTTTTCAGGGCGTAGTCGGAGCCACCGCATCCGCTGAATAGAGAGATGGCTGTTGGAGATTTCATGTTTGTGTGAACCGGCGATTTTACCGCGATTTCGCTAGCGAGGGGGACACAAACTATGCAGTGTCCAACTTTCGGGTAATCCCGCGGGTGCTTCCTGCTCCCTGCGGGGCCTGAATTTTGTTTCTGGCTTACCCAGGACTTCGTCTGGACTGGCGTCCTGGACTTCTTCCTGGGCTGTTTTCTTTCGCCCCTTCGGGGCTGGGGTTTGGTGAAGACTGCCCGGAATCAAATTGACTCACACCTGGTGAGAATGCCTTGACGCAGTTTTGTTGACGCCGGCGAACAGCAGATCCCTCGGCTGCGCTCGGGATGACAGTTATCAGAGGGATAACAGGCAACGGCAGCGGGCGAGGGCGCCCGCTCCACACGTGCACAGGGTTATTGGTTGCGGAGTTGGTGCCAGGCTTCTTTGTATTTGTCGTATTTGGAGTCTTTCAGGTGGGGGGAGAGGGTTATGTGGATTTGGTTGTTTAGGGCGGACGTTGGGATTATGTACCAGGTGTCGGTTTCGATTACGTAGGCGGCTATGAAGTCTACTTGATCTTGGGCGTACGGTTGTTTGTTGTGGGTTACGTGGCATTGGTAGGAGCGTCCGCGTTTGTATTTGGTGCATTTGACCTGGACGCGGAGGAAGCGGCCGTTGTGCTCGACAGCGAAGTCGTAGCGGGCCATGTCTCCCCAGGGCTTGGCGATGCAGAGTCCGTGCTCGGCGGCGCGGGCCATGAAACGCAGTTCAGCCCACTCGCCCCGGAGCTTGGGGTGCTGGATGTCGATACCTTTGTTTGTCATTTTTGCCTGGGAGTTCTTCGAGATCAAAGGCCGCGGACGGGGGCGTCCGCGCCACACGGGCTATAAATGAAAAACGCGGCCTTTTGGGCCGCGCTTGGTGAGCTATTCAAAGATAGCTCTATTATATCACGTGGCAATGGGTAAGTGAGACATGGTTTTGAGATTTATATTTGTAGCGGCTGCATGGAGTTGCGGGGAATCGGGTGGGTTTTGCCTCTTGACAAGATTTGTCCCGAATCGGGAATTGGGAACTTGATCAAGGCATTTGATTGTGGGCCGGGAAAACGCAAGGTCCCTCGGCTTCGCTCGGGATGACAAAGGTTGGCGAGAGGACGGATGCCGTTCATTTTGACGATCAGTGGAATTCCAGGGTTACGAACTTGGCTTCTTGCTTGCCGGTGTTGGTGAGGGTGTGGGTGTAGCCGCCGGGTAGCCATTTCACTTCGCCGGATTTCAGGTGTCCGGGCATGGGGCCTTTACCTTCTACGTCGCTGCGGATATCGAGGTCGGTGACCGCTACTACGAGATGCGGGCCGGAGTGGTGATGGCTGGGAATGGTCGCGCCGGGTTGCAGTTCGATTTCGGAGACGCGCACGCCATCTTTTACGAACATGATGTCTTGCGTACCGCCGGTGAAGAGGTGCAGGCCGCGCTCGTCGTCCCATGCGGGCGGAGGCGTTTTGCGGGCGGCTTCGTCCTGTAGGAGTTCGATGGTGACGTTGCGAAACGGAGTGTCGGCAAGATTGCGGGCGAGGTGGGAGAAGTTGCCGGCGACGAAGCGGACTTCGCCATCCTGCAGTTTGAGGGTGACCGGGGGCTTGCCCTCGACGTCGTTTTCGATTTCCGAGGCTCCGAGGGTGACGAAGATGTAGTCGTGGGGATGGGCGTGCATCAGCGTAGCTTCATGAGGAGCGACTTCTACGTTGAAGAGTCGGACATAAGCGTTTTCGAGGGCTGGATGGTGATGGGGTTCGGCGGCGAGATTGGTATCGGAGGCGCTCTGCGCGGCGAGGGCCACGGTGGCTAAAAGGAGTGCGGTCAAGATCAGGCGGCTTCTCATGTCAGCAGAAGTTTAGCATTTTGCGGGTTTCTTCCATGATTGACCGAGGCTTGCATGATTTAGACTTTTGCCGTGGCTGACTTGGGCAAACTGCTGGTATTTCTGGGCGCGGGTATCGTCATAGTTGGAGTGGTGTTTGTTCTGCTTGGCCGAATGAACCTTCCGATCGGACGGCTTCCCGGCGACATTGTTTACCGGGGCAAAAACACGACCTTCTACTTTCCGCTGGCGACTTCAGTTTTGGCGAGTGTTGTGATTTCGGTTTTGATGTATTTGATTGGGAAGATGAGAAAGTAGTTTTCAGTTCTTGGTTCTCGGTTCTCGGTTCTCAGATGGCTTTTTCTGATCAGCTTGGATTCAGCTTTCGGCCGGCGGAGCGGCGTACCTGGACGGTGCGCGATCTGGTGGCGGCGGTGCGTACACATCTCGAGCGGGAGTATGGGGATGTTTGGGTGGAAGGCGAGATTTCGAACTTCCGGGCGCATGAATCGGGGCATCTTTATTTCACGCTGAAAGATCAGAATGCGCAAATTCGGGTGGTGATGTTCCGGTCGGCGGCACGGCTGTTGCGCTTTCGTCCGGAGAACGGGTTGCAGGTGGTGGTGCGGGGCCGCGTCACCATTTATGAGGATCGCGGCGAGCTGCAGGTTTCGGCGGAGTATGTGGAGCCGAAGGGCGCGGGGGCTTTGCAGATTGCGTTTGAGCAACTGAAGGCGAAGCTCGAAGCGGAAGGTTTGTTTGATTCGGCGCGCAAGAAACCGATTCCAACTTTGCCGGCGCGAATCGGGATTGTGACTTCGCCGCAGGCGGCGGCGTTGCGCGACATCCTCAATGTTCTGCGGCGGCGGCACGATACGGTTAGCGTTTTGATCTTTCCGGCGCAGGTGCAGGGAGAAGCGGCTGCGCTTGAAGTCTCGGCTGGGGTTCGCTACTTCAATAAAGCGCGCAGTGTGGATGTGATTATCGTGGCGCGCGGCGGAGGGTCGGCGGAGGATCTGGCCGCGTTCAATCATGAAGGGCTGGCGCGGGCGATCGCGGCTTCGGGGATTCCGGTTATCTCCGCGATCGGGCACGAGACTGACTTCACAATTGTTGATTTTGTGGCGGATTTGCGCGCGCCTACGCCTTCGGCGGCGGCGGAGTTGGTCATACGTTCGCGGCTGGAAGTGGCGGAACAACTTGCAGGATTGCATCGGCGGTTGGAAAAGGCGATGCGGTATCACTTGTTGATGGCTCGGCAGAATCTGACTGAACTGTCGCGGCATGGGGCGTTTGCTCGCATGATGGACCTGATTCATCGGCGCGAGCAGCGATTGGATGATCTGGTGAATCGGTTGGCTCATGGGCAGCGCGACATTTTCGAGAAACAGCGGCGGCGTTTTGAGATGCTGTCAGCGGCGGTCCGGCACTATGATGTTCGGCGTGTATTGGGAGGGGTGAAAAAAGATTTGGATGCGCGGACTACGGCGATTGTTTCTGCGGTCCGCAATTCGCTGCTGGAGCGCAGGGTTCGTGTGGAGCGGATGGAGACGGCGCTGCAGGCGCTTTCTCCGCTGGCAATTCTGGAGCGTGGGTATGCTTTGGTGTTCGATGGGGCGGGAAATTTGCTGAAAGATGCTGCGCGGGTGAAAGCTGGGGATGAGATCTCGGCGAGATTGGCGAAGGGGACGGTCAGCGCGACGGTGAGGAAAAGAATGGATTGATTCTCGGGCTGTCGAGCTTGGCTCGACTGGACAGCCGGGGGCGGCTGTCCCCACATAAGCATACATTTGCAAGGTCAACGACAGGCGACAGGTGTGTCCGCTCTGCGTGGGCGGTTCCCTTAGAGTCATCGCTGGTTGGCTTGCCTCGGTGGGCTTGGCTGCTTATACTTCTTGGGTTTGCCGCCACTTAGGGAATCGCAGTCCTCAAATCGCTGTTGCTAGTCCGCCATCTTCGGAGACGCTATGACCACCGCTACGAAATCCGTTTCGCTTGAGCAAGAACTTAATCCCACGGAAGCACAGATTGCGCGATTTGATCTGGCCGCGAACAAACTGAATCTGGACGAGGGATTGTGGAAGGTGTTGCGTTATCCGACGCGCGAGCTGATCGTGCATATTCCGGTGGCGATGGATAACGGTAAGCTGGAAGTCTTCACCGGTTTCCGGGTGCAACACTCTATTGCTCGCGGTCCTTCGAAGGGCGGGATCCGCTACGCTCCCGACGTTACGCTGGATGAGGTCCGCGCCCTGGCGGCGTGGATGACCTGGAAGTGCGCGGTGGTGAATATTCCTTTTGGCGGCGCGAAGGGCGGCGTGATTTGCGATCCGCATAAGATGTCGATGGGCGAACTGGAGCGGATGACCCGGCGCTACACCGCAGAGCTTTTCGAATTTATCGGACCAGAGAAAGACGTTCCGGCACCTGATGTGAATACGAACGAACAGACCATGGCATGGATTATGGATACATTCTCCATGCATTCGCGGCAGACGGTCACCGCGGTAGTTACGGGCAAGCCCATCAACATTGGCGGATCGCGGGGACGCCGCGAGGCTACGGGCCGCGGCATCATGATTGTCTGCGATGAGGCGATCAAAAAGTTGGGAATGAGGCCTGAGTCGACGCGCGTTATCGTGCAGGGCTTTGGCAACGTAGGTTCGAATGCAGCACTGCTGATGAAGCAGGCGGGCTACAAGATTACCGGTATTATTGAAGTGACTGGCAGCATCTTTAATAAAAATGGGATTGATGTGCGGGCGGTTTCGGAATACCGGCAGAAGCATGGAACGCTGGCAGGCTTCCCCGAAGCAGAAGCGGCCGATCCGGCTGAGTTATTGACCACGGAGTGCGAGATTCTAATTCCTGCGGCTACGGAAAACCAAATCACCAGCCGCAACGCGGATCGGGTGAAGTGCAAGATCCTGGCCGAAGGTGCGAATGGTCCGACGACGGCATCCGCAGATGAAATTCTGGCCGACAAGAAAGTGTTTGTGATTCCCGACATCCTGTGCAACGCCGGCGGCGTGACCACTTCTTATTTCGAGTGGGTGCAGGATCGCCAGGGATATTTCTGGAAAGAATCAGTGGTGAACGAGCAGCTTGAAACAATCATGGTCGCCGCCTTCGAAGATGTGGTAAGGTTTGCCGAACTTCACGGCGTCAATAACCGGATTGCGGCTTATATGCTGGCGATCGATCGCGTGGCGTACACCATCCGGCAGCGCGGTATCTATGCCTAGGCAGTTGGTCTCGGGTACGGCCTAGGAAAACCAGAGTCGGGCCAAACACAAATCTAAGGAGGGGTCTGGTATGAGCACACTGCGATTGACAGTGCTGATCTGGAGTATGGGATTGTGTCTGCTGTTTGGAATTGTGATTGCACCTGCAGTGGCGCAAACCCAAAGCACTTCATCGGACGATCAAGCTTCGACATCCACCAGCACGAGCAAGAAGAAGTCGAAGAAATCTACTGCCGCAGCGGACGATCAAAGCGCGGCCACAAGCGACACAAAGTCCTCCAGCACCAAGTCTTCCAGCACGAAATCCAAGAAGAGTGCGAAATCGGATACTGCGGCGAGTTCGGACACAGGCAGTGCTGACAGTTCGTCGAGCACGAGCAAATCGAAGTCCAGCAAGAAGAAGTCTTCCACGAGCGATGCCGATCAGGGTTCGACTTCGGCGAGCGCTGCGGGTTCGGCGGACAAAGCGACTACTAAGAAGAGCAGCAAGAAGTCGACGAGCGCCGATTCCAGCGCTGCGCCTGCTGCTTCAACCGGTACGGCAGCTGCTTCCGATAATACGACCGCTAAGAAGAGCAGCAAGAGCAAGAAGTCCGCGAGTGCCGATGCTACGGCGCCCGCAGCATCTTCGCCTGCTGCGAGTGCGCCGGCAGCCAGTACGCCTGCGGCCGCACCGGCTGCGAAAACAAGCAGCCAGAAATCTTCGACGGCACCCAGTGCAACTCCTACAACGACCTCGACTCCAGCCCCGAGTTCCGCTGCAGCGCCGGCAGCCAGCTCTCCCGCGGCCAGCGCGCCCAAGAAGTCGGCTTCCGCGGCTCCTGCCGGAGGTACGGCTTCCAGTCCGCAAATTGCGGCGGCGAAGTCGAGCGGGAAAGTGTGGGTCAATCTCGACAGTGGCGTCTATCACAAGGGCGGACGCTGGTATGGCACCACGAAAAACGGCAAGTTTATGACCGAAGCCGAAGCGCAGCAGGCCGGATATAAAGCATCTCAAAAAGACTAGGAGGAAAAGTCATGAGCAAGAACGCAATTTCACGTTTTCTGGCTGTAGTGTTTGCTCTCGTTTTGATTGCAGGCATCAGCGTGAGCCAGAGTGCCGCGCAATCCAGCAGCGCAAGCAAGAGTTCGTCCTCAACCATGTCCGCCAGCAGCGCTAACCTGGTTGATATCAATTCTGCAACCAAAGACCAACTCGATGCGCTTCCCGGCATCGGCGCGGCCTATTCCCAAAAGATCATCGATGGCCGCCCGTACGCCAAGAAGACCGATCTGGTGCGCAAAAAGGTCATTCCACAAGCCACTTACAACAAGATCAGCAGCATGATTATCGCCAAACAACAGTAGTTCTGCGAGCGCAGGCCCGACGTGCAGTTTGACGGCGGGCCTCTGCTCCACGATTTATCAGGAGACAGTATGAATTTCATCGACGATATGAAGAATAAAGCTGTGGGCGGCGTCGCTGAGCAAAACCCCACGATTGGCGCAGCGCTGGAAATGCTGAAGAACCATCCCGGAGGGCTCTCCGGCCTGGTGCAGCAGTTTCACGACAAAGGTTTGGGCGATGTAGTTACGTCGTGGGTCGGCACCGGGCAGAATCTGTCGATTTCCGCGGAGCAGATTCAAACCGTGCTCAGCAACGAGCACGTGAAGGCATTTGCGGAAAAGGCCGGCATTTCACCAGAAGTGGCGAGCGCGAAGATTGCAGAGCTACTGCCGTCGATTGTGGACAAGCTCACCCCGAACGGGCAGGTGCCGGAGCAAAGCAGCCTGCTGCAATCCGGCCTCAGCTTGCTGAAGTCGCTGGGCAAAACCGGGGCGGATGCAGCCTAGGTTCTCTTTTTAGGGAGTTCGTTGTGGGGCGCGGGCTTGGGCCCGCGCGGGCGTCAGGTGCTGCCCATTCGTTATTGCATTGCTTCATTGCTTTCGCGGTTCGTGGTGGAGGATAATTCGGTATCGCCCGTGGCGGCATTTTGTGCCGGCGTGCGGTTGCCAGCGTAGCCGGTGAACCTTCCCAATTCCATCACGCTGACCCGCATCTGCAGCATCCCGCTGCTGATCTGGATCCTTTCCACCAACCGGTTCGAGAGTACCGGCGGCGAAAAGGAATTGCTCGCTTCAGCGCTTTTTATCGCGGCCTCGATTACCGATGGCATCGATGGGTACCTTGCCCGCAAGCGTGGACAGATCACGACTATGGGCGTGCTGCTCGATCCGCTGGCCGACAAGCTTTTGATTGCGGCGGCGTTCATCACCCTGGTGCAGTTCAATCCCAGCATGGTTCCGGCGTGGATCGCCGTGATCATTATTGGCCGGGAATTTCTGGTGAGTGGCTTGCGTTCGATTGCGGCCTCCGAAGGCTTCGCCATCGAAGCCAGCGATCTGGGCAAGTTCAAGATGCTGGTGCAGATTGTGTCCGTAGTGGCTGTCATCCTTGATCATCACTGGAAAGAATGGCCCATCTATGGCGGTTATTTCTTCCCGGTGCATTGGATCGCGCGGCTTGCCATCTGGTTCATGGTTCTGCTGTCGCTGCTATCGGCGGGCGATTACTTTGTGGCGTTCTGGTCGAAGATTGACCGGCAGGTGGTGAAGAGCCGCCGCCGCGCGTTTGTCCTCAGCCGTCGGAGGAAGCGCGATGTCGCCGCAACCTGAAAACCTGGCTGCACCCCCTGGAATTTCTTATCAAGGTGAATTTACTCCCGACGAACGCGCACTTTTGCTGAAGGTCGCGCACGAGTCGATCTTGTCCGCGCTGGATCATCGCGAGCTTTCTCTGACTCCGCCGTCACAGCACTTGGCCGAACCACGGGGCGCATTCACCACGATTTATTTGCGGGCTCATCTGCGCGGATGCGTGGGTTATGTTTTTCCAGTTGTCTCGCTTTACCGTACGGTGGCTGAGACCGCACGCACGGCGGCCTTCGAGGACTCGCGTTTCTCGCCCGTTACCCTTCCAGAGGCGTCGGAACTGGAAGTCTCTTTGAGTATTCTTTCGCCGCTTAAAACGATCAAGCCAGAAGAAATTGAGATTGGAGTGCATGGATTGGTGATTGCTCACGCAGGACGCCGTGGGCTACTGTTGCCCCAGGTACCGGTGGAACATCAATGGGATCGTGTGACTTTTATAGAACAAACTTGCCGCAAGGCAGGGCTGCCGCAGGATGCATGGGAAAAAGGGGCGACGCTGCAGGCTTTTACGGCGGAAGTGTTTGGCGATCGGGACCTAAGAAAACTTTGATTCAATTCTTCTCCGGCGCTTCGGGCTCTTGATTACAATCCTCGTGGTCGTTGTTCAGCGAGGTTCGATTTGCAAGAGCCGTTAGCCGCGACTCAAGATCCCCAACGCCGGATTCCTCCGGCGCGATCATCTCTGCTCGAACTCGCGCGGCTCTTCCTCAAGCTGGGCATCACTGCTTTCGGCGGCCCTCCGGCCCACATTGCGATGATGGAAGACGAAGTTGTCTCGCGACGCGGATGGCTAACGCGCGAGCAGTTCCTCGATTTCCTGGGTGCAACCAACCTCATTCCTGGCCCGAACTCCACCGAGATGGCTATCCATGTCGGCCGGGTGCGAGCCGGTTGGGCAGGACTGGTGGTCGCAGGCGGAAGCTTCATTTTGCCTTCGGCGATTTTGGTCACGGCGCTGGCCTGGGCGTATTTGCGTTTTGGATCGCTGCCACAAGTCGCGGGCGTGCTTTACGGAGTCAAGCCCATCGTGATCGCTTTGATTGTGCAGGCTGTGTTCAAGCTGAGCAAGACGGCAGTCAAGTCGTTCTGGCTGGCGGTGGTGGGCGTGCTTGCGGTGATTGCTACCGCCCGGGGAATGGATCAGCTGGCGGTGCTCGCGGGCGGCGGCTTGCTGACTGGTCTTCTTTATTGGGGAAGCTCCCGCAAGCGAACCTCTTCCGCAGCAGCTTTTCTTGCGGGTGGCACTGGCGTGGCGGGAATGGCCGGTCTCACCACTCCTTTTAGTCTGTCGGCCCTATTCCTCGTGTTTCTGAAGATTGGATCAATTCTCTTCGGCGGAGGGTATGTGCTAGTGGCGCTGATTCGATCCAACCTCGTCGCGGGCCTGGGCTGGATCACCGAACGGCAATTGCTCGATGCCATCGCGATGGGACAAGTGACTCCGGGCCCGCTATCGACAACCGCGACTTTCATCGGTTACCTGCTTGGAGGATTGCCCGGCGCCGTGATTGCGACTGTCGCGATCTTTCTGCCTGCGTTCTTCTTCGTGGCCATCAGCGGGCCGCTGGTTCCGCGATTGCGGCAGTCGCCGCTTGCCGGGGCCGTTCTTGACGGAGTGAATGTTGCGGCGCTGGCGCTGATTGCAGTTGCAACCTGGCAACTGTTCCGCTCGGCTGTCGTGGATGGGACGACGCTGGTCATGGCGGCGCTGAGCCTTTTCCTGCTGATCGTTTATCGCGTCAATTCTGTTTGGCTTGTGGCGGGCGGGGCATTGATCGGAATTGGGTCCACTTTTCTTCGCTCTTAACAAGACAAGTGAGAACTGAAACGGGTGTAGAATTTTGGCTGCTTACCTGTCGAGGCCGCACGTGCTTCGACCTTGCAGTTCCCTTAGGCTCGTAACTCTCTCCGGAGGCAACCAAGATGAAACGCAAAGATTTTTTGCATTTCGCCTGCAAGCTCCTGGCGATCCTCGCGTGCATTCTAATTTCTGCCGGCAGTGCCCTGGCCGCTGACCCTACAGAAAATGTGCTCTACCACTTCCAGGGCGGCAGCGATGGCGCGGAACCCTATGCCCGGCTGGTTTTCGATGCAGCCGGCAATCTCTATGGCACCACCCTATTCGGGGGCGACGGATGCAAGTACGAGTGCGGGACAGTATTCCAGTTGACCCCAAAAGCTGGTGGAGGCTGGACGGAAACCGTCTTGCACGAGTTTGCCGGTCCCGACGGAAAATATCCGCAATCGACGTTGGTTCTCGATCAACTGGGGAATCTCTACGGCACCACATCTAGCGGTGGAAGATACGGCGCAGGCGTTGTCTTCGAACTTACGCGCCGCTCAAATGGAACGTGGAAGGAGAGCATACTCCATCATTTCGGACACAGGAACGATGGTGCCAACCCCTTTGCAGGATTGATTTGGGATACGAAGGGAAACATCTATGGCACAACCCAGGGCGGTGGCCGCAGGACTTGCCAGGAGGGATGCGGCACCGTGTTCAAGCTGACTCCTATTGCCGGGGGTCGTTGGCAGGAAAGCACACTTTACGCTTTCAAAGGCGGCAGCGACGGTTCGGGATTGCGTGGTGGATTGGTTTTCGATAATGCCGGAAATCTTTATGGCACGACGTCTAACTATCCCGGCACCGCGTTCGAGCTCACACCTACTTCCCATGGTCCGTGGAAGAAAACTCTTCTGCATGCTTTCAAACCGGGCGCGGACGGAAACAATCCCGTAGGCAGCCTGATTCTCGATGCGACGGGGAATCTCTACGGCGCAACCGTCACTGGCGGAGCCTGCGAGCTATGTGGCATCGTCTTCCGGCTTACGCCCACGTCGCATGGCCCATGGAAGAAAACTACGCTCTATGAGTTCAAGAGCGACCAGAGGGGCCGACAACCCTACGATGGCGTGGCATTCGATTCTGAGGGCAACCTTTACGGCGCAACCAGCCGCAATGGCGATCCGACATGCGACTGCGGAACGGTCTTCAAGTTGAAGCCGCGAGCGTCTGGGGAGTGGCACGAGACAAACCTTCATATCTTCAAAGGAGAGGGCGACGGCGCTGTGCCCAATGGAGGCGTGATTCTGGATACTAAGGGCAACGTTTACGGAACCACCACGGACGACGGATGGGGTGTGATCTACGAGATCACGCCGTGACTTGCGATCCACGTTTTGACCAAAGTAAAGACGCAGCATAGAATTCCCCCTGATCTAAGCAATCAGGGGGATTCATGACACGGGCCTGCTTCTGGTGTGCGGTATGCGGTCTGGTTGCGGGATTATTTCTACTCTCCAGTTGTGGCAAGCCCTCCGCGGAAGATTTCCAGAAGAGCCTGCAGGAAAAGCTGATCGCGGCCAAGTCCGGCGACGTGATCGAAATCCCCGAAGGCAAATTTCATATCGATCGCACGCTATCGCTGATCGCCAATGGTGTCACCATCCGCGGCAAGGGGATGGACAAGAGCATCCTTTCTTTCGCCGGACAGAAAACGGGCGCGCAAGGGGTGCTGGTTAAGGCAAACGACTTCACCATCGAAGATGTCGGCATTGAAGACACGGCCGGGGACGCGCTCACCATCCAGGGCGGTACAAACATTACCGTGCGGCGAGTTCGTGCGGAGTGGACGCGGGGTCCGAATGAGGGCAATGGGCCTTACGCTATCTATCCCGTAGAGTGCAAAAATCTGGTGGTGGAAGATTCCGTGGCTCGCGGGGCGGCCGACGCGGGCGTTTATGTTGGACAGTCGGAGAATGTGATCATCCGCCGCAACCGTTCGGAGTTCAACGTGGATGGCTACGAGATCGAAAATTCCGAGAATGTGGATGCTTACGAAAATGTATCCACCCACAACGCCGGAGGCATGGGAATATTTAACCTGCCCAATCTCCCCCGGCAAGGCGGGCGCCATATTCGCGCCTTCAATAATCAACTGGTGGATAACAACACGCCAAACTTCGCACCCAAGAGCCTCGGCCCGATTTATTACTTACCGACTGGAACCGGCATGTATGTCATGGCGATTCGTGACGTGGAAGTCTTTAACAACAGGATTCAGAACAACAACACGGTCAACCTTTACATCATTAATTACAAGACCGGGGTGGGCGAGGAAGCCCTCCGCGATACGGCATCCTCGCCGATCACGCAGCAAGTCTTCGCTCCCGAGGACAAGCGTTTCGACCCGTTCGTGCGCGACGTTTATATCCATGACAACGACGTCAGCGGTGGCGGCAAATCGCCGGATGGCCGGGTTCCGGGCTTGACGGAGATGGCTGCGGCCTTCGGCGGCAAGTTTCCGGACATTCTTTATGACGGTATTGTTGATCCCGCGTGGGGTCGCAAAGGACCGAACCAAGGGCAGGTCTGCCTGTCGGCAAACGGGGCGGCGACTTTCCTGAACTTCGACGCCGCGGGCGGCATGAAACATCCGGTGCAGGATTTGAAGTTGTACGGCTGCACGCTGGCGCCGCTGCCTGCGGTGTCGGTTACGCAAGCCTCGTTGGCAGGAGGAAAGTAATGCGGCGGCTGTCCTTTTCGTGGACAGCGGCATTGTTTTTCCTGTGCCTGCTTACGGCGTGCGGGCGTTTTCTGCATCCGGATGTACAGGCTCACATTGAAGCACCGTTTCCGCAGAAGCTTTCCGCTTGGCATTTGTTTGTCGCGCATTCTCCTTCGCTGAAACCCAATCGCGGCGTTGTTCCCTACGACTTGAACACTCCCCTTTTTTCGGATTACAGCGACAAATACCGTTTCGTCTGGATGCCGCCGGAGACTTCGGCGCAGTATCGCGAGGATGGTCCCTTCGAGTTTCCCGTCGGGACCATATTGGCAAAGACATTCGCCTTTCCGGTCGGCGAGCGATCCGCCGAGAAACTGATCGAAACCCGGCTGCTGGTCCATTCGAAAACGGGATGGGTGGCCCTCCCTTATATTTGGGATGAGAAGCAGAGCGATGCGACGTTGCAACTTGTTCCTGACCCCGTGCCGGTCAAGTGGACCGATGCCTCGGGCCGCGTTCACGACTTCACTTATGTCATCCCCAATGCAAACGAATGCCGCGAGTGCCACGATAATCAAAAAGTGCTGCTGCCTATTGGGCCGAAAGCGCGCAATCTGAATCGTGACTACGCTTATGCGGGCGGCAGCGAAAATCAGCTTGAGCACTGGGCGCGCGTGGGATATTTGCAGGGCTTGCCTACGGCCGCGGCTCGTCCGAAAGCGGCAAAGTGGAATGATCCGGAAAGCGGATCTGCGACCGAGCGAGCGCGCGCTTATCTCGACAACAACTGCGCCCACTGTCATCAACCTGGCGGCCAGGCTGGCTACACCGGCGTCGATTTTCGCCTTACGCAGACTGACGTGGCTCATATGGGATGGTGTAAGTCTCCGAACTCGGCCGGAGCGGTGGGCGCTCTGCGTTACGACGTTGTACCGGGACGTCCTGATGAATCCATCCTGATTTACCGGCTGGAATCCACGGCACCGAAGGTTTCGATGCCCGCGCTCGGCCGCGACGTGGTTCACACCGAAGGGGTCAATCTGCTTCGCCAATGGATCGAGTCGTTGCCGGGCAGTTGCCGCGATGCTGGTTGAGGCGCGAGTTGGTGACGCGCTGCCCGCAGGTATAATCGCGACTATCTATGGCGTTGATCGCTGGCTCGAAACTTGGTCCGTACGAGATCCAATCATTGCTGGGCGCGGGCGGAATGGGCGAAGTGTATCGCGCTCGCGACACGAGGCTCGGACGGACAGTAGCTATCAAAATCCTTCCCGCACATCTTTCTTCCAACCCCGAGTTACGCGCGCGATTTGAGCAAGAGGCAAAGTCCATCTCCGGGCTGCAACATCCGAACATCTGCGTCGTCCATGACGTTGGTTCGCAGGATGGCGTGGACTTTATGGTCATGGAGTACGTGTCCGGGAAGACGTTGGACAAACTCACGCCTGCAGGCGGCCTGGCAACCGATCTTGGCCTCAAGTACGCCCAGCAAATTGCCGAGGCCCTCGCGCGTGCGCATACGGCCGGCATCGTACACCGCGACCTGAAACCTTCGAACGTGATGGTGGACGAAAGCGGTCTGGTCAAAGTATTGGACTTTGGACTGGCCAAACTTGCGGAGCCAGCCTCCCCAACGAACGCTGAAGCCGCTACCCTCGCCACCACACCCGGAATGATCGTCGGCACACTAGCTTACATGTCGCCGGAGCAGGCTGAAGGACGGACTATTGACGCGCGCAGCGATGTCTTTTCTTTCGGCTCGGTGTTCTACGAAATGCTGACTGGGAAGCGCGCCTTCGAGGGTCAATCCAGCGCGGCTGTGCTGTCGTCGATCATCCGAGACGATCCGAAAGCATTGAACGAAGTGAAGCGAGATATGCCGCCGGAGGTGCGCGGAATTGTTGCGCGCTGCCTGAGAAAAGATCCCGCTTCCCGGTACGCCTCCGGCGCCGAACTTACTCAAGAACTCAAGGGTTGCCGCGAGTTGCTCTATCCTGAATCGGGCGCGATGCTGAGTCCTGCGCGGATTGTCCGAGAGGTGAAACGCCCGCGGGTGCTGATTCCGCTGCTGCTGGCGGTGATCGTTCTTGGCGCGGGGGCGGCGTGGCTGGTGAAGCGCAACCGCGAAGCGCGCTGGGCGCGTGAGGTCGCTCTCCCGGAAATTTCGCAGTTGGCTGATCTGGGAAAATTCGGCGCCGCTTACGATCTGGCCTCGAAGGCCGAGCGATCAATCCCTGGAGATCCGGCCCTAGTGAAGCTTTGGCCCGCGATTTCCTACCAGTTTTCTCTGGAGACGACGCCACCCGGCGTGGACGTTTATCGCAAAGACTATGTGGATCCAAGCGCGTCCTGGGAATACGTGGGAAAGACTCCGTTAAAGAGTCGCCAACCAAGGGGGATGTTTATTTGGAAGTTCGAGAAGCCAGGCTTCGGTACGGTCTTGCGCACAACCTATGCCCTGATTCCTCGCATTGCAGTACCCACCGGGGAGCCGGTCGCAGGAAGTGTCACGCTTGATGTGGTGGATAAAATCCCGGCTGGAATGGTGAGAGTCTCGCCAGCGAAGTACTCCAAGACCCTGTTCATTCCCGGATATGAGGGGATGCCGGAGCTAGACCTGAAAGACTACTGGATCGACGAACACGAGGTGACGAACCGGCAGTTCAAAGCTTTTGTCGACCAGGGAGGATATCAAAAGCGCGAATATTGGAAGGTCGATTTCGTGCGCGACGGAAAACATCTTTCGTGGGACGAGGCCATGGCGCTGTTCCGTGACAGCGCCGGGCGCCCTGGTCCCAAGGGTTGGACACTGGGCGAATATCCGAGCGGGCAAGATGATTTCCCGGTGACCGGCATCAGTTGGTACGAAGCCGCCGCTTATGCGGAGTTTGCAGGAAAAAGTTTGCCGACAATCTATCACTGGAATCGGGCGGCCGGCCCATTTTCCGCTGCCTACATCGTGCCCGCAAGCAACTTCGGTGGCGCGGGGGTGGTGCCGGTCGGCAGCAGGCAGGACATGAGTCCATGGGGCAATTACGATATGGCCGGCAACGTTAAGGAGTGGATCTGGACGGAGGCGGAGGCCGGCAAGCGTTACGTCCTCGGCGGAGGCTGGGACGAGCCCACCTACATGTTCATCGATCCCGACGCGCAGTCGCCGTTTCTTCGTGCCGCGAATATCGGATTCCGTTGCGTGAAGTACATCGAACCGGAATCGATTCCAAAGGTCGCAACCGATGCTATGCCTTCTCCGCGACGCGACTTGACCAAAGAGAAGCCCGCGTCTGACGTTTTGTTCAACGCATACCGAAGCCTGTATTCCTACGACAAAACGCCGCTGAACGCCTCGGTCGAACCTTATGCACAGGACGAGGACGATTGGAAGGCCGAGAGGATTACATACAACGCGGCCTACGGAAATGAACGGGCTGTCGCATATCTATTTCTCCCCACAAAAGCCAAGCCGCCCTTCCAGACGGTGATCTTCTTTCCGGGATCGAATGCTCTGACGCTGCGCAAGTTCTCCCTTTACACTACGGCTGCGTTGGATGCCGTTTTGAAGAGCGGCCGCGCCGTACTCTATCCCGTTTACAAGAGCACGTACGAACGCGGAGACGGCATGGAATCCGATGTGTCGAACGAAAGCAGCGGCTGGCGGGATCACGTCATCATGTGGGTGAAAGACGCATCGCGGGCCATTGACTACGCGGAAACCCGTCCCGAGCTCGATCATGCCAAGCTCGCCTATTACGGCTACAGTTGGGGTGCGGAAATGGGTGGGATTGTTCCAGCGGTCGATCCACGAATTAAGGTTTGCGTTCTTGCGCTGGGTGGACTGGATTTCCACCGCTCGCTTCCTGAAGTCGACAACATTAATTTCATCTCACGTGTGAAGCAGCCGGTCTTGATGCTGAATGGACGCTACGACTTCTTCTTTCCCCTTCAATCGACTCAGGACCCGTTCTATCAACTGCTGGGATCAAAGAAAGAGCAGAAGAAACGGGTGCTCTACGAAACTGGTCATAACATTCCGCGTAACGAACTCATCAAGGAAATACTGAATTGGCTCGATCAGTATCTGGGACCAGTGAACTAAGTTTTGCAGCTTGCTGGCAAAACCGCATCGCAAAAGTGATCAGAAACAAATCGGGGAGAAGCGGTTTGCTTCTCCCCTTGGTTAAATTCCTTGTTCAAAAACCCTACGGCTGGTCGATTTCAACGCCATCGCCAAGATGAACGCTTTCCATGGCGAAGACGACCATGGCGGTAGCTGTAGTCGGCGTTGTCGAGATGACAACAACTTCGCCCACCGCGCGACGCGGCAGATCGGCCACATGGATGACCGGGCCCCCGGTCTTGGTCAGGAAGTTAGGATCGATCGCGGCCTGATGCAGCTGAGTATCTTCGCTGATCGAGGCTTTGAATGAGAGTGAGTCGACCGGATCGTGCAGATCGGCTTCGTAGGAGCGCACGGCGCGGAAGTAGTCTCCCGGCTTCACGCCCTGATTAGCGCCCACGTTCAGATACACCTTATCTCCGGGGCCA